>Ga0181593_10000247_pt1 | contig 45776 bp, 49 predicted proteins | sample 071ome_19_FD_133756 | JGI IMG/M metagenome (GOLD analysis project Ga0181593, IMG submission 133756) | Coastal salt marsh microbial communities from the Groves Creek Marsh, Skidaway Island, Georgia - 071413AT metaG (megahit assembly) | ecosystem: Environmental > Aquatic > Marine > Intertidal... | reverse complement strand
GCCAAAAACTGGCCGATACCGTATGCCTCGGGGCGATAGAACGCGGCGGCGGCGACGAAACAGGCAGCGAGGCCGACAAGGCTGTGGAAGGCGGCCACGAGTTGCGGCAGTGCCGTCATCTCGATCTTGCGGGCGATGAAGGTGCCGATCGCGCCACCGATCACGATGCCCGCGATGATCACTTCATAGCTCAGCACGCTGGGCAGCGCGAGGGTGGTGCCGATGGCGATCACCATGCCGGCGATGCCGTACATGTTGCCCTGGCGCGAGGTGTCGGGAGAGCTCAAGCCCCTGAGCGCCATGATGAAGCAGACGCTGGAAACCAGATACAGAATGGCGGAATAATTCTCGGTCATCGTGCGCGGCCCTGGCTCAGCGTTTCTTCTTGAACATCGACAACATGCGTTGAGTGACGATGAAGCCACCAAAGATGTTCACGGAGGCCAGCACAACCGCGCAGAAGCCCATGATTTGCGAGAAGTTCGTCTCGGCCGGACCAGCCGCGATAAGCGCGCCGACGATGATCACCGAGGAAATCGCGTTGGTCACGCTCATCAGCGGCGAATGCAGGGCCGGGGTCACCCGCCAGACCACGTAATAGCCGACGAAACAGGCGAGAACCAAAACCGTCAGACCGAAGATGAAAGGATCAACTCCGGTGGTTTCCGGCGGCGCGCTGGTGGTGACCGACTGAGCCGCCTCTTTCACCAAACGAACCGACTCGCTGGCCAAACGCTCGGCTTCCTCCGCCAGTTGTCTGGCGCGGTCGAGCAACTGTTCGGAACTCATCGCTAAGCCTTTCCAATTGTCCTAGTCCGCGTAACCTTAATCCGCGGCCGCTTTCGTCGCCGCGCGTTTGGGTTTGCCGGCGGCCTCGGGGATGGCGTGGACCGAATCGTGCACGATCTCGCTGGCATTGGTCACCAGGGTTCCCTTGACGATCTCGTCCTCCATATCGACGGACAAGGCGGTCCCGCCCTCGGCGATAAGAGGACTCACGAAATTCAGCAGGTTCTTGGCGTAAAGCGCCGAGGCGTCGATCGCGACCCGGCTCGGCATGTTGGCGTGGCCGATGATGACGACGCCATGCTCCTCGACGACCTTGCCGAGTTTCGACAACGGGCAGTTGCCGCCTTGCTCAACCGCGAGATCAACGATAACGGAACCGGGTTTCATCGCCTTGACCATTTCGGCGCTTACCAAAACCGGGGCGGGGCGACCGGGAATGAGCGCGGTGCAGATGACGATATCCTGCTTGGGGATCGTCTCGGCGATCAAGGCCGCCTGTTTTTCGCGATATGCCGGACTCATTTCCTTGGCGTAACCACCGGCGGTTTCCGCCTGCTTGAATTCCTCGTCCTCGACGGCGACGAAACTCGCGCCCAGACTTTCAACCTGTTCCTTGGCGGCGGGACGAACATCGGTGGCCGAGACCACGGCGCCGAGCCGACGCGCCGTCGCGATCGCCTGCAGACCGGCGACCCCGGCGCCCATGACCAGGCATTTGGCGGGCGGCACGGTGCCCGCCGCCGTCATCATCATCGGAAAGGCCCGGCCGAACGCCGCGCCGGCCTCGATAACTGCCTTGTATCCCGCGAGGTTCGACTGCGAGGACAGCACGTCCATGGACTGGGCGCGGCTGATCCGAGGAACCAATTCCATCGCGTAGCAAGAGATGTTTCGCGCGGCCAGAGCCTCGAACAACGCGCGGTCGCGATAGGGTTCCATGAGGCAGGCAAGCGTCGCGCCGTCCTTCATCATCGCGACTTCGTCGGCCTCGCCCTTCACTGGAGCGCCCGGTCCGATCGGCTTTTGCACCTTAAGAACTATGTCGGCTTGACCGAGCACTTTTTCTGGCCCGTTCTCAACGGTGGCGCCGGCATTGGCGAAACCCGCGTCGGTAATGCTCGCGCCGATCCCCGCGCCGCTTTCCACATGGACCTCCAAGCCCAGGCCCACGAATTTCTTGATTGTGTCAGGTGTTGCCGCGACACGGTTTTCGTTAGGGCGCCGTTCCCTGACAATGCCGATCTTCACGCGTCACGCTCCCCTGGAGTTACGCTACTTGCCGGCCCACGAAGATTTGGACCAAGAAGTTGCCGGAAAATGCCGGACTGAGCGGAATAACGCAAGGCCGTACTGACCCGAAAAGCGGATATGTGAGAGCTCGCGAGGGATCGGGGGGCGGGACGGACGGTTCTAGACCGTTTCTGGTCTTTACGGCACCGCCGTGATGGCTTTTGGTGAGTCGGTCCGCAAGGAGAAACGGCGCGGGCGATGTGGTGCATCGGCAAGCCGTTTCGACGTGGCGGGCGGCCACCAAAAGCCACCTTTCGGGCCGGTTATCGTGAACCAGGGAGGGCGTCGCGCACCTTGGCCGTGGCTCCGCCACGCCCGGCGGCACGCTCCTACCCCAGGAACACGACAACCGGTCACGGTGCTTCCGTAAAGGCCAGAAACTGTCTAGGGAATTCGGGACCGGCGGCGTTGTTGCTCAACCCGCCGCAGTTCGGCGTTTCTAAGGCCGACCAGACGGCGCAGGCCGTCGCGGCAGGCGGTCGGCTTTGCGACCGCGCTTCCGCCGGCTTGCGATACGACTCCGGCGGCGCATTCGGTCTCCGCGCGGGCCAGCAGGTCTGCCCAATCCTCCGCGATTCGGTCGAGCTGACCGGCGTAGTAAGTGTCCCGAGCATTGGCGGACTCGAAGACATCCCGTCGCAAGGTGACCTTGACCTCTCGTGGATACTCGCCGCCGCGCCCCAAAAGTTTTCCTCGCACCGACGCGTTGGCCGGCGTGATTACTTCGCCCTCGAGCGCGCGTATCAGGAGCGGCTGTTTGCTGCCGGGAAGTATGGTGACTTGCTCGGTCCAATAACCTTGGGAGAAGCAACGGATCGTCGCGGGCCGTTTGAACCGATGGAGCGGGACCAACCGAGGCGTGGTGACCGTCATGGCCGCTCCAGCCTTGCCCGTGACATTACACCTAATGCCATCGGGATCGGAAACGATCAAGCTATCAAACGCGACCTTCGGCGCCACCGGAGGTCTGTCCGGCAGGGGGCGAGGCTTCGACCCGCCACATCCCACGACGCCTAGGACAACCAGCAAGGAGATTAAACCGATCCTGGATCTCACCATGGGGAGCACTTGGTTCACCTGTCCGATTGCGTGAAACGTGTTGATCCTCGCCAAGCAATTTGCATGCCGAGCTTAATCACGGGTATCCAACCAGATCGTCACCGGGCCGTCATTAACAAGGCTTACCGCCATGTCGGCGCCAAATTCTCCGGTTTCCACGGAAATGCCCAACGCCTTCAATGCGTCGGTGAACTCTTCCAACAAGGGTATCGCGGTTTCTGGACGGGCGGCGGAAATGAAACTTGGCCGGTTGCCCTTGCGGGTATCGGCGGCCAGGGTGAACTGACTCACCACCAGGACCGAGCCGCCGATGTCGAGCACGGAACGATTCATCTTTCCGGCATCGTCCTCGAAGATTCTCAGCTTGGCGATTTTGCCGGCCAGATGCTCGGCGTTACCGGGCTCGTCGTCGGTAACCGCGCAAAACAGCACCAGCAGGCCCTGGTCGATGGCGCCGACGCATCGGTCTCCAACGTCGACGCGGGCTTGCGATACCCGTTGTATCAACGCTCGCATTGTTGTTTCCTTCTCTCGATATCGATGAGTATCATCGTTGGTGCCTGCGCCAGCCTCGCCTCGCGCCAGTCTCGCGCTACACTAGGCTAACTTCCTGGATGTCCGGTTGAAAGGCCGGTCCAGGGAATGGGGAGGTGAGTCATGCGGCGCGCGATAACATGGTTGCTTGGGTGTCTGGTCGCTGTGTTTCTCGCATCGGCCCCCATCTCCGATTGTGTTGCCCAGACAGCCAGCGCGACACCGTCTCCGTCGGACGAGGATTTCTCGGATGGGGCGTCTCGGACACGCTCGGATCCACTTGAATTCATCAATCGGCCCATCGCCGCGATCAATCGGCTCTTGCGAGAGGGTGTTATCGACCCCGTCGTGAAGGTCTACAAATTCGTCACGCCCGACGTGGCCGAGATAGCGCTTTCCAATGCCGCGCGAAACCTTACGGAACCGTTTTCCATACTCGGCTCGCTGGTGGCTGGAGATACCGAGGGCGCGAAACTCTCGGGCTCGCGATTTCTGGTGAATACCACGTTGGGCGTCGCGGGGCTCGCCGACGTGGCGACCGAGGCCGGGCTTGAGTATTGCCGAGAGGATATTGGTCAAGGTCTGGCCAAGCAGGGCGTCGAGCCGGGCACCCACGTGGTTCTGCCGATACTCGGGCCGTCCAACACGCGTGACCTGCCGGGTGATCTTGTCGAAGTGCTGATTACGCCCTTGCCGCCCGGCGTGACGGTGGCGCGAGCCGGCGTTGAATACGCCGAGAAACAGGAATCGGTCGAGAAACTGACCGAGGGGGCCGTCGATAAATATGTGGTCGAGCGCGAAGCCTATGAACAGCACCGCCTCTATCAAGTGCAGATTACCTGCAAGGTTCCCGAGGAAGGCATCGGAGAGAAAAAGCCCGCGTCGGCGAAATCAGACTAAGCGGCTCTTTCCTTGGTTTCGCGTCTGAACTAAACCCATGGGGTTTCATCCTGTACCCATGCCATGCGGAGGCGTTTCTTGTTGCTTCTAGAGTCGCGCGACGCCGATCGAGTGATCGGCTTCTGGCTTTTCGGGGTCGCCATGATGGTGGCGATCATGGTCGTCATCGGTGGGATTACCCGCTTGACCGGGTCTGGGCTCTCCATGGTGGAGTGGCGCCCGTTGCTGGGGTGGCTACCGCCTTTGAGCGACGAGCAATGGACGCGGGTCTTCGCGCTTTACCAGAACTCGCCGCAATACCTGCAAGTCAATTCCTGGATGGGATTGGAGGAGTTTCGACGAATTTTCTGGTGGGAGTACATTCACCGGCTCTGGGGACGGTTGATCGGCCTGGCGTTCGTGCTGCCATTCGCGTGGTTCCTTGTTCGTGGAAAGGTTCGCCGAGGTCTAAAACTCCGGCTTTTTATTCTGCTGCTGCTTGGAGGGACACAAGGCGCCGTTGGTTGGTGGATGGTGAAAAGCGGGCTCGTTGATGATCCCGCCGTGAGTCAGTATCGCCTGACGCTGCATCTGGGCCTGGCATTCGTGATTCTCGGCGCCTTGTTGTGGAGCGGGTTTGACCTCACGCTCGGCTCAACCGCGCCGAGAGCGCCTCGATTCCTCTACGGTCACGCGGTACTGGCCTTATTCTGTGTGTCGGCGACCGTATTGGCCGGCGCCTTGGTGGCCGGGCTTGATGCCGGTCTGATCTACAATACCTTCCCATTCATGGACGGCGATATCGTGCCCGAGGACTATGCGCATTTGTCGCCCTTCTGGTTGAACCTGACCGAGAACCCGGCCGCGGTTCAGTTCCATCATCGGGTCGCCGCGACGGTCTCGGTGCTGGTCGTTCTTGTCTTGCTCCTGCGGGTGACACGATCGGACCTGCCGGCCGAGCGTCGACTACCGGTGCATCTCCTGGCTGGGTTGGCGCTCATTCAGGCGGCGCTGGGGATTACGACGCTGGTATTCGTCGTACCCCTGGACCTCGCGGCGGCGCACCAGGCCGGCGCGGTGGCGCTATTCGCTGCGGCTGTTTGGGTCACCCATGGTTTTCGCGGCGTTGAAGGGGCGGGGCGATGATTGACACGGATCTCGGAACCAAGATCCTGCACGCGGTCGATGCCGGTTTTGACGAGCAGATCGAGTTCACCCGGGAACTCGTCCGTAAACCCTCGACCCGCGGCAACGAAGCGACGGCCCAAGATTTGATGGCCGAGGGGTTCGGACTCCATGGCTTCGATATCGACCGGTTCAAGCTAGACCCGGAGGAGTTGGCGCGGCAGCCGGGGTTCTCGCCGGCGGCGGTCAGCTACGAGAACGCATGGTCGGTGGTCGGCTCCTGGCGTCCGGCAAGCCCGAAGGGCTGATCCCTGGTCATGAACGGACATGTGGACGTGGTTCCGACCGGGCCCGCCAACCTCTGGACCTACCCACCTTTCGAGCCGGTGATCGACGGCGACTGGATGTACGGTCGGGGCGCCGGCGACATGAAGTCGGGAACGGCGGCGATGATCTTCGCGATGGCGGCGCTGCGTCGCGCGGGGGTAATGCCGGCGGCGACGGTTCACATGGAGCCGGTTATCGAGGAGGAATGCACCGGAAATGGTGCATTATCCTGCATGTTGCGCGGCTATGACGGCAATATAGTGCTCATTCCGGAGCCGAGTGATGCCCATCTGATGAGTGCCCAGGTCGGTGTGATCTGGATGCAGGTGACGGTCCGCGGCATCCCCGTGCATGTTTCGGTCGCCGGCACAGGACAAAACGCGATCGAGGCCTGCACACCGCTTTTCTCGGCGCTGCGCGCGCTTGAGGAGGAGTGGAATCGAGACGACGCGAAACACGACGCCTTCGCCGATCTGGATCACCCGATCAACGTGGTCGTAAGCAAGATCGAAGGCGGTGACTGGACGTCTAGCGTGCCGTCCTGGTGCCGATTCGACGTCCGGGTGGGGCTGTACCCGGATGTGGAAGTCGCTGAGATTCAACGGCGATTGGAAGCAGGTCTCGCGGAGGCGTCCCGCGATCACCCGTTCCTGTCGAACAACCCGCCGAGCATCGCTTGGCATGGTTTTCTCGCGCCCGGCTATGTTTTACGGGGCGGAGAGGAAGCGCAACAAGTGCTGGAACGAGCACATGAGAAGGTTTTCAAGGCGCCTTTGCGTCGGACCGCCTTCACCGGTTTGACCGATGCCCGATTCCGGGGGCTTTACGGATCCACGCCGGGTCTGGTCTATGGAGCTACCGCCGAAAACATCCATGGAATAGACGAACGGGTGAGCCTGGAATCATTACGGCGGCTGACCCAGTCCATGGCGTTGTTTATCGCGGATTGGTGCGGCGTCGAAGCGGTGTGACATCGCGCCGCCGCTTGCGGCGGGAGGGTCTCGACCGGGTGTTAGGAAGCGGCCGACGCCTTCTCGATCCGACGCTTGATCACGCGGGCTTCCGGGCCAAGCTCGGAGTTCCGGGCGCCTTTCAGGAACGCATCCAGGCCGCCGTTATGCTCGATCGTGCGGATCGCGGATGTCGTCAGACGAAGTCGAACCGGGCGACCCAGTGCTTCGCTCATCATGGAGGTCCGCTGCAGATTCGGCAGGAAGCGACGACGGGTCCGGTTCTTGGCATGGCTGACATTATTTCCCGTCAACACGCCCTTACCGGTGATTGAACAACGCCGGGCCATGGTCCCGTCCTCCAAACTTGCAAGCATCCGAGTGTTCCGCGCGCGGCATAACGCGAACGGAAACGCGGCATATACGGCAGAGCGCGCCGCTCGTCAAGGACCGGTGGAAAAATTTTCCGGATTCGAGCGGCCCGCGTCAGTCACTCTCGACCAGCGCGATTGGCGGTAGCGGTCCGCCAACCCGGACGCTGGCCCCACCATGCACGAGCTTCTCCTTGACCGGGGACGAGAGGACAATCGAAGTCGTGGTGTCTCCATAATGCCTGAGTTGGGCGATCACGTGTTCCAAATGCACCATGGAGGAGACGATCACCTTGATCATATAGCTGTCCTGCCCGGTGATGTGGTGGCACTCCATGATTTCGCTTAGCGTATGGGCGACGGTGGCGAGCCGTTGATGGTGCTCTCCGGAGGTTTTCAGATGAATGAAGGCCAATATCGGGTAGCCAAGCTTCGACGGATCCACGATCGCGCGATACGCGGTTATCAGACCGTGGTCTTCCATCCGCCGCACCCGCTCCGCGACCGCCGGCGAGGACAGACCGACGCGCCGGCCGAGCTCGCTGAAGGAAAGACGGGCGTCGTCCTGCAAAACCCGTAGCAGTTGCCAGCCCACGGAATCGAGCTGTGGATCGGTGCTCAAGGCAAAATCCCCCATTCCTCATGATGTGTCCTTTCAAGGTCTTATCAGGGGCCGGGTTAAGTCAAGCCAATTACCGGTCGGAACATCGAAACGTGTTGAGATTAAAAAGATATTCACTCGAAAACCATTTTCACGGGCAATTGGTAATTATCATTGCACTGAAGGTAGAAATCGAGCTATCGTCCGCACACGATGGTGTGTAGGTATCATACGTGCTGAAAAGCGAGGAGCCGCCGTGCCTAAGGAATTGGGAGGCGATCGCCAAAGAAAGAATATAATGATCGGGCCGCGCCGAACGAGCGTTAGTTTGGAAGACCGAGTGTGGGACGGGTTGGTCGATATCTGCCGTCGCGAAGAACTGAGTATTGATGATCTTTGTACGAGAGTTAACGAACGACGTCTGGCTTCCAGTCTTTCATCCTCGCTCCGGGTCTTTCAACTTACCTATTTTCGGATCATCGTGGAGAATGCCGAAAGGTTGTTGAGCCGTCGCCCGACCGACGGTTTCGCGCATCCTCCTCAAACCGCGTTTCCAAGTCCATTGGAAGTGGCGCTTGAACGATTTTCGACGGATCAGAAACGATTCAGCGGCGAAAACTAAGGCCGCGAACCAAAGGCGCTGGGCCTACCATTTCAGCGCGTCAATCACATGGTCCGGCCTCGCGCCGAACGTTGATTCCATCGTTTCGAGCTTCGAGAACGCGATGTTTTCCTTGCCGTCCAGCAATCCATGCACGCCGGACGCGACGAGCAGAGAGCGATATCCTATGCTATTCGCGCCCAGGATGTCGGTCTCCAGATTGTCCCCGACCATGAGAATCCTCTGGCGATCAGTGATCCCCAATATCTCGGCGCAACGTCGAAAGACCAAGTCATGTGGCTTGCCGATATGAACCACGGAGCCGCCCAGCGCACTGTACCTTTCCGCGAGCGCGCCGGCGCAAATTAGCCGGTCACCACCCTGCGGGACGGTTTTATCCGGATTGGCGCATAGCATGGGCAGCCCGCGCGCCACGCCCTCTTGCAATCGCTCCTCGTAATCGTCGAGCGTTTCTGGAGGATGATTCGGGCCGGCGTTCAAAATCCAATCCGCCTCCGAGACGGATTTCACGATTCCAGCGTGGCCTGGAGGCAAGGTATCGGGAAACCGATCCGGACCCGTGAGATAGACCGGGCCCTTGAACGGCGCCAGTTCGGGAAGCGTGCCGGCGGACAGTTGGAAATGGGTTTCACCACCAGAGGTGACGATGCCGTCATGAAAATCCGCTTCCAAACCGATCCTCGCGAGCCTTTCGCCGACGATGGAGGGAAGCTGCGGCGAATTCGATAGAAAGACGATGCGTTTCTCCAGCCGTCGCAAGCCTTCGAATACTTTCACGACATTGGGGAAGACCTGTCCGCCATCATAGACCGTCCCCCAGACGTCGAAGATGAAGCCGTCATGGAGATCCGCGATGGCGCGTAGACCGGTCAAGGCGTCACGCTCACCACCGTTCATCAGGACCCTCCAGCCGTGGGACGCGGCTCGCCGAACAGATATCCTTGACCGAAATCGATATTGAGATCCAGGAGGTCCAACAGCATTTCCTCGGTTTCGATTTTCTCGACAATCATGTACATCGCCTCGCGGTCAAGCGCTCCCTTCAGGGCGCGCATATTCAGCAGTGGTGTCTCACCACGCGCCATTTCATGCAGGAGATGGGCATCGATCTTGATGAACTTGAAACCCTGACTGGCGAGTTTCGGGATGTCGAGATCGAACTCGCCGAGTTGATCGACGGAGAAACGGAACCCAAGGCCGGCCAGCCTCTGTAGGCTGGTTTGGACATCGTAACTCGGGCTTCGCACGGTGGCGTGACTGAATTCGAACACGAGACTTTCGGCCAAGTGCTGGTTGGCGGCCATGAAATCGATGAAATCGGTGAAAAAGTCGACATCCGTCAGCGTGGCATCGGAGATGTTGCAAAAAAACGCCACATCCAAATGGTCACGCCGGGCTCGTCGCACGAGCTGTACGCAACGGAACAGCAGCAGGTTATCGACGGCCGTGATCAACCCGGCCTCGGCCGCGACGAATAGATATTGTTCGGGGCGTATGACGTGACCGTCTTCGTCGGTGATGCGCGAGAAGCACTCGTAGTAAACACGCTTGCGTTGGGGTAGCCGAACCGTCGGTTGCAGGTAAAGCTGGACCGTGTCCTCCTTCAACGCTTTTTCGAGATAACGCAGGATCGCGTCGTCGTCGTAGTGCCGCATGGGTTCGGGGTGGACCCATGTCTCCGCCTCGTCGCCCTCCTTGGCTTGCGCGCCCTCGGTGTTGGATTTTACGGCTTGCTCGGATGGGGCGGGCAGTTCCCGGTCCGGCGGCGACGCCGCGGGTGACGCGCCCGATCGCTTGTCGTTGAACTGTCCCATCAGGCCTTGCAGGACCTTGATTTCGGCAACCACCGCGTCGGTATCGGGAATGCCGTCCAATTGATCGCGAACCCAGGCCAGCTCCTCGCGAACCGCGTCCAATTCAAGTTTCAATCCTTCCAACTCGCTGGACACCCGCCGCGGGTGGTCGGACGCGACTCGATTCCGGATGCCCGTCACAATGACCGCGCCAATAACCGCCGTCAGCCCGGCGACCGCCCAGCCCGGAACACCGATGTTCGGGAGCATCCATTCGGACCCAAGCCCAAGCCCGATCCCGAGAACGGTAACCGCGATAAGCAGACCCCAATACACCCGCGAGAGCCCCTTTCACCGGTTTAATCGACGGTTGATTCCGCCCAGCGTTCCGCGTCGACGCCTACGATTTGCCGCACCGTCTCGTGGCCGTCGGTCCGCAATCGTGTGCCAAGGCCTTCGGTGATCGCGCGGAACAACCCTGGCCCTTTATATATCAAAGCGGTGTAAAGCTGCACCAAACTGGCGCCCGCCCGCAGTTTCGCGTAAGCGGAATCGGGTCCGTCGACGCCCCCGGCGCCAATGACCGGCAATCTGCCCTCGGCGGCGAGATACGTCCATGCCAGCACCTTGGTCGAAAGATTAAACAAGGGTGCGCCGCTGAGGCCGCCTGCTTCGGCCTTGTTTGGGCTCGCGAGGCTGTCGGGGCGGCCGAGAGTGGTGTTGGCGACGATGATCCCGGACACCCCATTGGCGACGCTGATCTCGACGATCTCGCGGACCAGGTCGCGGGAGATATCCGGAGCAATCTTCAAGAGCAGGGGAACATGGCGTTCGACGCCGGCGCCCTCGTCACGGGCCTGAATGACGGCGCCGAGCAGTTTATCAAGTTGATCCGCGGCCTGTAGGTCGCGAAGTCCGGGCGTGTTCGGCGACGAAACATTGACCGTCAGATAGTCGGCCAAGGGAGCGGCGCGCGCCACGGCGACCGCGAAGTCGCCCGCCTGATCGTCGGAATCCTTGTTGATCCCGACATTGACGCCGAGGATGCCAGCGCTCCGGTCGCGACCAACGAGCCGGCTCAGCCCGATATCCAAACCGTCATTGTTGAAGCCATAGCGGTTGATGGCGGCCTGGTCCTCCGATAGTCGAAACACCCGCGGCTTCGGGTTTCCCGCCTGCGGTCGGGGCGTGAGGGTGCCGATCTCAACGAACCCGCATCCCAAGTCGAGGAGTGGGCGCCACGCTTCGGCGCTTTTGTCGAAGCCGGCGGCGAGACCGACCGGATTCGGAAACTCAAGTCCGAAGGTCTCGGTTCTAAGCGCCGGGTCGGAACCCGGTAGAGGACCGCGCGGGACCAGGCCGAGCTTCAACATCTGTATCGCAAGGCGGTGCGCTTGCTCGGGGTCCACCAGCCTAATCAGCGGCATCATCAAATCAGTTAGCGGCATCGCGGTGCTAGACGTCCTTCATAGCGGGAAAGACGTGCTCGCCGTTCTCACCGAGGGGGAGATCAAACTCGGCCACGACCGCGTCGGTGGGGAGCGGTCCATAGAGATGCGGGAACATCTGCCCGCCGCGGGAAGGTTCCCAGCGAAGTGGCGCGCCGAGTTTCCGGGCGTCGACCTCAAGCAGCACCAGCCCGGTTTCGCCCACGCGATGCTTGCGCGCGCTTTCGACAACCTGGCTCGCGGTGGAGAAGTGGAGGAAACCGTCGGCGGTATCCTCCGCCGAGCCCTGGTAGGAGCCTGATGTCTTGGCGCGGTCCCAATCGGCGCGCCGTGATAGGTGGTAAATCCAGCGTTTGTTCATGTCTGGACACTACGTCCGACCTTCGATGGGATCAAAGGAAATTGGCGCGACGATGGTTGATCTCTCCCATCTTGTTCTTTTCTCTTTCTTCCAGGTCGCTGGCCCGCCAGACCCGAACCGACTAAGCTGCGTAGGCATCGCATCGTTTTGTCTAGCGTGGATTGGGAGAGGCGCATGGACTCGCTGGTTTATCTCGATGGTGAATGGATCGAGGGCAACCCGCCGGTGTTGGGGCCGGCGACCCTGGCGACCTGGCTGGGGTCGATCGTGTTCGATGGCGCGCGCCTTCGAGGGAAGCATGCCCGACCTAGATCTGCATTGCCGGCGGGCAATCGCGTCGACCGAGGCAATGGGGATGGAATCTCCGATATCGGCCGAGGAGATCGAACGACTTTGCCGCGAGGGAGTGGCGAAGTTTCCCGATGACGCGATGCTATACATCAAGCCGATCCTTTGGGCCGAGGACGGCTGGATTCACCCGGATCCCGCCTCCACGCGCTTCATGCTCCATATCTTCAACGCGCCGCTACCCGAGGCGACGGGAATGGGGCTCTGTATCTCAAGTTTTCGCCGGCCCGCCGCCGATCAGGCGCCGACGGACGCCAAGGCCGCATGCCATTATCCGAATGCCGGGCGCGCGCTGAAGGAGGCGCAGCAAAAAGGTTTCGACAACGCGGTCATGCTGGACCCCGACGGGATGGTCGCGGAATTGGCGACAGCGAATATATTTCTCGGCAAGAACGGCGTCGCGATCACGCCGGTTGCCAACGGCACTTTCCTGGCAGGCATTACCAGGGGGCGGGTCATGGCCCTGCTGCGGGACGCCGGGGTCGAGGTCAGGGAAGCGGTCGTAAAGCCCCGGGATCTTCTGGAGGCCGACGAAATCTGGTCGACCGGTAACCATGCCAAGGTCGTACCGGTAACCAGGATAGAGGACAGGGATCTGCAGCCCGGTCCGCTCTACAAGAAATCCCGCGAGCTGTATTGGGACTATGCTCACGGGCGCCTTTGATCGCCGGATCGGACCGTGAAGGCGGAGTCGGATACGGGATCAGCGTTGGGTGAGTTTCATTTCGATGCGGCGATTGCGTCGGTTGCCGATCCTGTCCTTGCGCTGATCGATGGGTTGAAACTCGCCATATCCCGTCGCGGATAGGCGTTCGGCCGGTACACCCTCTCGGATCAGGAATTGAACAACGGATATCGCCCGGGCCGCCGAGAGCTCCCAGTTGTTTCGGAATTGCTCGTTGAAGATCGGAATGCTGTCGGTGTGGCCCTCGACCTGAAGGATCCAGTTGAGGTTTTCCGGTATCTTCGGCGCTATTTCATTGAGCGCGACCGCCAGTCGGCGCAATTCGCTCTCGCCATCCTGGGCGATGGTTGCCGAGGCTGATTCAAACAACACCTCTGACTGAAAGACGAAACGGTCGCCGACGACCCGGATATCCTGACGGTTTCTAAGGACTTCCCGAAGTCGTCCGAAGAACTCCGAGCGAAAGCGCGCGAGTTCCTGAACCTTCGAGGCGAGTGCTTTGTTCAAGCGGCTCCCGAGATCCAGGATTTTGACATTCTGGGCGGCGGATTCGGCTTCCGATGCTTCAAGCGCTTGTTGAAGCGAGGCGATCTGTTGTCTAAGCGCCAGTAGTTGGCGGTTCAGCAGGGCGACTTCTTGCCGCGCGGCGGCGGAGAGTCGTTGCTCGTCAGTCAATTGATCGAGGGAAAGGTTGTAATTCGAGAGAAGCTCCTCAAGCCGGACATCCCGTTCCTTGATCGTCTTCTGGGCAAGGGCCGTCCGGCGGTCCGCCGCCTCAATCTCGGTTGTCAGCGCCGCTGTTTGATCGCGGGATTGCGACAGGAGCGCGGTCAACTCCGCGATGCTCGCCTTTTGGTCCTCGCCTTCCTTCGCCAAGACGTTGTTTGACCGCCGCGTGGCGGCGAGTTTGGCGAGCATGTCGCCGAGCAAGTCGCGGGCCTCGGAAAGATCCCCCTCGGTTAGCGCCCCGGATTTCCGAGCGGCGGCCAGTTCGTCGGTTTTCAGCTTTAGTTTTTCGGTAAGCGCGGCCATCTCCTCGCGCGTCAGACGAGCGGATTCACGTTCGATCTCCAGATCTCGCTGGGTCTGCTCGGCGCCAGCCAATGCGCCGCGAAGCTCGGTCTCCATGGCGGCGCGCGCGGCGGCGAGCTCGGTGACTTCGGCTTCCAACTCCTTGCGCACCTTGTCGAGCGCCGCGATATCCCGCCTCAGTGACTCCAGGTCCGAAAGCTGGAGCTTGATGGTGTCGCGGTTGGCGTCCATGACCTTCAGCGCATCCGCCATGCCGGCGCTCAGCTCGTCGCGCTCCGCCTTGACGAGGTTGGCTTCCGACTCAACCGCCCGCAGCTTGGCAAGCAGTGCGTCGCGTTCGCTCAAGACTTGGGCAACGCGTAGATCAAGTCCGTCCCGACTGGATTCGATCTCGACGATCCGTTGCCGTAAGGTCGCCTGATTGGAAACCGCCGCAGCGAGAAGGTCCTCCAATTGGTCACGCTGGCTGGTAAGCTGCCCAATTTGCGCCGTCAGGGCATCGCGCGAGGCGATCGAGGCTTGGAGCTCCGAGGAGAGTTGCGCGACATTCAGGCGCAATTCCGCGCCGGTTTCGCGTTCAAGCGCTAGGAGATCACCAAGTTCCGAGATTTGTTGTTGCAAGCGACTGAGCGCCTCGTCCCGTCCCGAAAGCAGCTGGGTCAGGTAGAACTGCGCGACGATGAAGATCATCAAAACGAAGATGATAACCATCAGCAGCGTCGCTAGCGCGTCAACGAAGCCGGGCCAGATATTGGTATCGCGCGTGCGTGACCGTCGCGAGGTCGCCGCCATGCTGGTTCACCCCCGCCGGTTCAGCGCCCGTCCTCGGCAAGAGCCGCGATGGTGCGCGCCAGGAGCCGGATTTCCTGACGGATTTCCTCGGTGGTCTGATTGCGGCCCTGTTCGCTCTCCTCGAGCAGGCGCGCCATGTAGGCCTCGATGTTGCGCAGATGGGATTGCGAGATTTCATCGCGCCCGCTGGATTGCTGGTCCGCGAGCCGAGCGAGGATCGGCTTGATCTCCAACTGTGCCTCGCCGATCCGCAGCATCAGGTCCTGCTCGACCCGCATCTGTTCCACCAGGGTGGCGAGCTTTTCGTTCAGGCCCATGAGGTTGGCGTTGGATTGCCGGCGCTCGTCCTCGCCGCGGGTGATAACCCTTTGCAGGCGGTCCAGGCTCTCCGCAGTCTGCTCAAACAACGCGGCCTGGTACGCGCTGGCCGAGGTCTCGCCCTCGCCGATCGCCACGGCCCCGCCACTGCTCAAGCGCGTGAGGCTCGACAGCCATTCTTCGAGATCGTTGTAGAAACGATTCTGCGCTTGGCCCAGTTGCAGGTCCAGGAAACCAAGAACCAGGGAGCCGGCCAGCCCGAACAAGGAAGAGCTGAACGCGGTCGTCATGCCGTCGAGCGGGGCTTCGAGGCCGGTCTTCAGATTTGAGAAGACATCTCCCAAGTCACCACTTTCGATGGTCAGGCCACCGATTACGCCGCCGACCGCGCCGACGGTTCTCAACAACCCCCAAAACGTTCCGAGAAGGCCGAGGAAGATTAGCAGCCCAATCAGATAGCGCGATATGTCCCGGGACTCGGAAAGCCGAGAGTCGAGACTGTCCAGCAATGACCGGAGCGACAGGGTAGAAAGGCTCATTCGAGCGTCGCGCCGCTCGCCGAGCATCGTCGCGATCGGACCGAGAAGCGCCGGCGGCTTCTGTACCGACATGCCCGGTTGACTACTCCGGTAGGATTCGATCCAAGCGACCTCCGGGCCGAGCAGCAAGACCTGCCGTAGGATGAAGATGATGCCGATCAGAAGCGCGGCGAGAATCATCCCGTTCAAGGCCGCGTTGGCCATGAAGGCTTCGCGCAGAGGAACGTTCAGGACCCCGGTGATCGCCGCGACGATGGCTAGGAAAACCAGAATACGCGTGAGGAAACGTTTGGGACTGGTCACAGGGGCACCCCTCTTGGGGGCCGGATCGCGTCGTCGAGCACGGGATGATCGCGATCAAACCGCTTCATCAACGGGGAACCAGAAGCAAAACGTCGACCCGATCGGCGGGGCCGGACTTGTCGCGATCTCCGAGGGCCCGCACATCCATCCTGGTGCTGGCGATACCCTGAGCCATGAGATGGGCTCTCACCGAGAGCGCCCGGGACAAGGACAGGCGACGGGCCTTGCTGGCGTTGCCGTCCACGGACGCGGCATAGGCGAGAAGCTGAACGCGGCTCTTCTCGTTGCTTTTCAAGTCTTTCACCAAGGGTGCCAGCGGGCCCTCCATCTGATCGGTGAAGTCCGATTGTCCTTGATCGAACAGCAACTGAATGGCGCCGCTATTCGGTGCCGCGGATGTCGCGGCGCTTGGCTGCGGTGGGGCCGAGGGCGCGGGCGCGCGCGACGCGGTTCGAATCGGCTTGGGCGGAGCTGGTACCGGTGGCGTGGAAACGATGCTCGGCGCTTTGGGCGGCGCCTTGGCCTTTGTCGTTGTGGGGGCCTGTGTCGTTGCCAGGGCCGTGGTCGCCGCCGCCGCGGCACTCCGCGTGGCGGGTTGGGGGTTCCGCGCGAGCGGTTGTGGCCTGGCCGTCGCGATTATCGGTGGTTTGGGCGCGACCGCCGGCGTCCGCGTCGCCAGAGTGGGGCGTGTTGGCCGCGCGGCGGCTTTCGTGACCGGCGCGCTCGGCTTGGCCACGTTGGGCGCCGCGATGCGAGGGCGTGTCGGTCTGATGATCGGCCGCGGCGCTGGTCGAGTGGAACCAATATCCCGCGATCCGATGCGCGAGCGTTCCCCCCTGAACGGAAGCCGACCGTTTTGCGGGCGCGCATAGGGTAGCAGTCCGGGGCGCAGCAGTTCCGGCAGGGTGGAAACCGGAGGCAGACTGTCCAGCGCGCTGAAATCGACTTCCACGCTTGAGCCGCCATGCCCGCCGATCACCGTCGTGTTCTGAGCGGATAGGGGCGTGGTCACGGAGATACCGACGAAGATCACGGCAAGCGCCAGAACCTTCGCGCCGAGCCTGTGGGTTGGCAGCGCCTTAACTTGCATTTCGCCATGCCTCAAGGACGTGAGACCGAATCACTGGAAGGTAGCTTAAGCGAGCATCTCCCACAACCGCTAGCGCTTGAACGCAATGACGCAAGCTATCCGGCCTTCGCGGGTTTCGCGCCGCGTGGCGGCCGGACAAGCTGCAGCAAACGGTGATGGGTTCGCGCGTTCGCCGCGACCACATCGCCGTTGCTCATCATGCGTGAGCCGCCGGTCATGTCGCTGATATATCCGCCGGCTTCCCTGATGATGATGATTCCGGCGGCGATATCCCAGGGCTTCAACCCGTTCTCCCAGAAGCCGTCATAACGTCCGGCGGCGACATAGGCGAGATCCAGGGATGCGGCTCCCTGGCGGCGAACACCCGCGGTTGCCGCCATGACGGCGCGCAGCTGCTCGGTGAAACGTTCATGTTCGCCGTAACCTAGGAACGGTATACCTGTTGCGATCAGGCAGTCCGCCATGTTGCGTCGCTCCGAGGCGCGGATCCGGCGATCGTTCAAATACGCCCCGTAGCCTTTTTCGGCCCAGAACATCTCGTCCCGTGTCGCATCGTAGATCATGCCGGCGACGATCTCGCCGTCTTCCTCGAGGCCGAGCGAGATCGCCCAATGCGGAATGCCGTGCAGGAAATTCGTGGTGCCGTCCAGCGGATCGATTATCCAGCGCCTGCCCTTCGGGTCCTTGCTCTCGACGGGTTTGCCTTCCTCGAGCAGAAACCCATAATCGGGGCGCGCATATTTCAACTCCTCGACAAGCTTGCGCTCGGCGCCGAGATCGGCGGTCGAAACGAAATCAGCCGGTCCCTTGCGCGAGACCTGAAGCTGTTCGACCTCGCCAAAATCCCGCAACAGGCCGCGAGAGACCTTGTAGCAGGCCTTGGCCATGACGTTGATGATCGCGCTGCGCGTCGCCATGACATCTCCCGTGGTGAATCTAGGTCTCTAGGGGCGAAGGGTGGTGCCGCCGGGTCTAATCCTTGGCGCGCTCGACATAGGTGCCCTCGGCCGGTTTCACGACAACCCGGGTGCCGGCCTCGATATGCGGCGGGACCATGATCCGCGCGCCGTTTTCCAGAACGCCGGGCTTATACGACGACGAGGCGGTTTGGCCCTTGACCACCGCGTCGGCCTCCACGACCTCCATGACCACGGTGTCCGGCAACACCACCGAAAGCGCCTCGCCCTCGTAGGTTTCCACGGTCACTTCCATGCCGTCCTGAAGATAGATCGCCTGGTCGCCGAGCAACTCGACATTGACCATGGTCTGTTCGTAGCTTTCGGCGTCCATGAAGGTGAGCATATCGTCTTCGCGGAACAGAAACTGTGCCTTGTTCTGTTCCAGGCGCACCCGCTCGACCTGCTCGTCGGCGCGGAAACGCTCGTTCAGCTTGGTGCCGCTCCGAATGTCCTTCAGTTCGACTTGATTGAAGGCGCCGCCCTTGCCGGGCTTCACCGCCTGGGTCTTGACCGCGACCCAAAGCCGGTCGTTATGCTCGATGACATTGCCCACGCGGACAGCGTTGCCGTTGATCTTCATCCCGCGACTCCGTCGGAAACCAGATGTAGTGATGTATCGCGCGGGCTTTTAGCAGGCGATCGCGAAGGTGTCCATGGTTGGCGGCGGTGTCGTGTCGGACGTCGCGTTACGCACTGGCGCAGAAACACGCGCTTTGGATCGATGTATCGGCCCGGGCCTGGGCGATGGCGAGATCTTGGCGCAACATCGCAAGCTCTCCTCCGTCGCCCTTTCCCTCGGCGCAGGCGAGCAGGCCGTGTAGGGCCCAGATATTGCCGGGATGCTGGCAACAGCGCGGGACTCCGTCCAAAAGGCCGAGATCCTCGCGGAATACGGTTTCAGCCTCGTCGAGGCGGCCCTGCTCGACCAAGAGCGCGCCCAGGGCGTGGCGTGGTGGGTGCATCCAGGCCCAGGGTTCGGTGTAGTTGAGAGCGTCATCGCGGGCGACGGCTTCGCGCAGGCATTCGAAAGCTCGGTCGGTATTTCCCTTGCGATACTCCAACTCCCCGTCAAGCATTGCCCGCCCGACACCAAGCATCGCGCGCACGGTATTGCTCAGGAAGATCATGTCTTCCGGAATTGCCGAAACCGCTTCGATGAATAACTCCCGCGCCCGCTCTCCGGCCTCGATTTCCCCCAATGCCGCGTGGGCCACGCCCCTGCCGTAGGCGTGCATCGCGGCGCTGATCGGCTTCAAGGCCGGATCCTCGGGGGGCGACGTTTCCGCTAATTCCCGCCAGCGCCCGAAGCGGACCAGGACATTGGTTCGCATCGCCGCGTAGCCGTCGAGCTTGGACGAGATGAACGGCGCGCTGGTTTTGATCAGCTCCGGCGTGGCCATCGCCGCCATCCGGTCGGCGGCGCCCAACGCCTTCCGATACTGGCCGAGAAACATGGCGGCGTAGATCAGCAGATGAAGATCGTGGCAGCGGCTGGTCGTATAGAAGTTCCGGTCGCCAACATGCGCCAGGTACTTGTCATCCGCGATGATCGCCCGCTCGCTTTGGCTGACGGCTTGGGCAAAATCGCCGCACAGGACGTAGATATGCGCGGGCATGTGCTCGAGATGCCCCGCGTCCGGACCTTGCCCGAGCAGCAGGTCCGCCGCCGGTAGGGCGCGTTCGGGAAACGGCGACATCTCCAGCGCGTGGATATACATGTGCGGAACACCGGGATGGCGCGCGCCGGTGCCCCGCATTTGCTCCAGCGCTCGGTCCAAAACCACCAGCGCTTCCTCGGTAAGCGCTCCCTTTTTCGGAATGCCTCGCGTCATATCCCATAGTTGGCGCGGCGTGCAGGTGACCGCCGCCTCGGCGAACAGGGCGGCGATGTCGAGGTCTTCGGGAAACGTGCGGTAAACCTCCCGCATGGCATCGGTGAATTCAACATGCCAGCGGTCGAGAACGGCGCGGTCACGCTGATCCGGAGATTGATAACGCGATTGTATTGCGTCGATCAGGCCTTGTTCCGCGGCGCTGCAATGTCTGGCGCGTTCGGCGGCTCGTCTCACGGCCTCATGACAGATCGGCAGAAACGCGTCGATCTCGGAATCCGAGAGCGCCGTCCAGGATCAGTTGTAGAAGGGGCCCGAAGCGTAAGCGATGCCCCACCACGCCATGGCGCAGCCGGGATCGTACTCCAGCGCCTTCCTGAAACAAGTGACCGCTTCCTCGTGATTATAGGCGTAGGTCCAGTTCAAACCCCTGTCGAACCAAATTTGCGCGTCGGGGTTTTTCGAGGTGATTTTCCTGGACCAAGGACCGAGGTCGAAGTCGTGGGACATCGAAATCTCCGTCGGGTTCGGCGACGCGGTTTAACTGAGCGTCATCGCTTTCTCGAAGGCTCTGACGGCGGCCGCCTCGCCTTCCGGATGGTTCCATACACCGCCGACCACGGCCAGGAAATCGACGCCGGCCTCGACCAGGGGCCGGCAGTTATCCGCCGTGATGCCGCCGATCGCCACGGAGGGGATCGGCGAGAGCGCGCTCCACCATTCCAGGATCTCCGGAGTGGCGCTGACCGTCGCTTGTTTCGTGCTGGTCTGGAAGAAGGCGCCGAAGGCGACATAGTCGGCGCCGGCCTCGGCGGCCTCGATCGCCAGATGCGGCGAGGCCTTGCAGGTTACCCCGATCATCGCGTCCTTGCCGAGGATTCGCCGGGCTTCCTTGTAGGGGGTGTCGTCCTGACCCACATGCGCGCCGTCGCAGCCGGTCAACAGCGCAAGGTCCGGACGATCATTCATCAGAACCGGCACGCCATATTCGTGACAGATCGGCAGCAGGACTTCCGTCGCTCGCTTGATCGCGTCGTCGTCAATGTCTTTTAGTCGGATTTGCAGACAGGCGACGGGTCCGCCCCCCAGCGCCGCCTTCAGCCGCTCGGCCAGGGCCGAGGGCTCGAAGGCGGGAGGGGTGATCAGATAGAGCTCGCAGCCTTCATCCGGTTCAGACATCGGCGGTGTTCCAACAGGTTTCGTTGCCCGTCGCCCTGAACTTGTTTCAGGGCTCGTGCCGCGTTCGTCGTGGCGGGTTGAGCCTTGTCGAGGGTATCAACAAACGATCGGTCTTGGGCGGGGCAGCCGAAGCCCTGGATCAAGTCCAGGGTGACGATCCGCTTTCCGCCAGGAAAGCCCAACAGCGGATCTTGATTGAGTGTGGACAATTTTGTCCACACGAGATTAAGTGAATCCGCTGTAACTTCAAACAGATCGAGCGGATTCACCGGTTCGTGGAATCATTGCAAATGATTCCACTCAACCCGGATCCGCTCTAGGCCTTGCCCTTGTAAATGTTAATGATGCGGTCGAGCATCGCCATGGCGTCGGCCTTGGGACGCTGGAAGGTGTTGCGACCGATGATCGAGCCCGAGGCGCCGCCGTCGCGAAGCTGGGTGATCTCGGCGAACAGGCCGTCCAGATCCTTGGCTTCGCCACCGGAGAACACCACGATGCGCCGGCCGTTGAAGCAGGAATCGACCACGTGCCGAATGCGATCGGCTAGGGTGTCGATCTTGATGCCGTTTGCCTCGTAGGCCTTCTTGGCGGCGTCGAGTTCCAGATGCGCGGTTGGCGGCTTCACCTTGATGATATGCGCGCCGGCCAGCGCCGCCATATGCGCGGCATAGGCGCAGATGTCGATCGCGGTCTCGCCCTGCTTGGAAAGATCGCCGCCGCGCGGATAGGACCAAAGCACCACCGCCAGGCCATAGGCCTTGGCTTCCTCGGCGAGTTCCTTGAAGTCGCGGATCATGTCATAGGCGGCGTCCGAGCCTGGATAGATCGTATAGCCGATCGCCGAGCAGCCAAGTCGCACCGCTTCCTGAACCGAGCCGGTGATCGCCTGGCTCGGCGCGTCCTTGATCCGCGAGAGCGAATTGGCGCTGTTGACCTTCAGGATCGTCGGGATCTGTCCGGCATAGGTGTCGGCGCCGGCCTCGATCATCCCCAGCGGCGCGGCATAGGCCGACAGGCCCGCGTCCAACGCCAATTGGAAGTGGTAATGCGGGTCATAGGCATCCGGGTTCGGCGCGAAGCTACGTGCCGGGCCGTGCTCGAAGCCCTGATCGACCGGCAGAATAACCAGCTTGCCGGTGCCGCCAAGCTTGCCCTGCATCAAAATCCGCGCCAGGTTCGCCTTGGTCCCCGGCGAGTCGCTCTCATAGTTGTCGAGGATCTTCTTGACGGCTCTGGTGATCTTCATCTCGTTGGTCTCCCTTGGAATCTCTTTGCTTCGCCGCTCAGAGCGTCTTGGCGACGGCGGCGGCGGTGTCGGACATGCGGTTGGAGAAGCCCCACTCGTTGTCGTACCAGGACAGCACGCGCACGAGGTTGCCGTCGATGACCTGGGTCTGCTTAAGGTCGAAGGTCGAGCTGTTGGGGTTGTGATTGAAGTCGATCGAGACCAGCGGCTCGTCATTGGTACCAAGCACGCCCTTCAGCGGGCCATTCGCGGCGGCGACGATGGCGGCGTTGACCTCCTCGACCGTGGTCTTCTTCTTCGGCACGAACTTGAAGTCGATCAGGCTGACATTCGAGGTCGGGACCCGGATCGCGGTGCCGTCGAGCTTGCCGACCAGATCCGGCAGCACGAGGCCGACGGCGCGGGCGGCTCCGGTCGAGGTCGGGATCATCGAGGTGGCCGCCGAGCGGGCGCGATGCAGGTCGCCGTGCAGGGTGTCCAGGGTCGGTTGATCGCTGGTATAGGCGTGGATCGTGGTCATGTAGCCGGACTCGATGCCGAAGGCGTTGTGCAGCACATGGGCGACCGGCGCCAGACAGTTGGTGGTGCAGGACGCGTTCGAAATCACCGTGTGCTCGGCGCTGATCTGGTCATGGTTGACGCCGTAGACGACGGTCAGGTCCGCGCCGATGGCCGGGGCGGAGATGATGACCCGCTTGGCGCCGGCTTCCAGATGCATCGCCGCCTTGTCGCGGGCGGTGAAGATGCCGGTGCACTCCATGACGATGTCGACGCCGAGCTCGCCGTGCGGAAGCTTGGTCGGGTCGCGCTCGGCGGTCACCTTGATCGGGCCGCGTCCGAGATCGATCGTGTCCTCGCCGACCTTGATGTCGCCGGGGAAGCGACCGTGATTGCTGTCCCATTTCAGGAGATGCGCGTTCGAGGCGACGGGGCCCAGATCGTTGATCGCCACCACCTGGAGGTCGTCCCGGCCACTCTCGTGCATGGCCCGCAATACCAACCGTCCAATGCGGCCAAAGCCGTTGATCGCCACTTTAACAGCCATGAATAGTCTCCCGCTTTCCTACGTCTTGCCCGGATGTTCCGGGGCTGGTCCCAGTTATTGGCCGCCGAGGGCCGATTTCGCGGCGCCGACGACGGCTTCCGCGGTAATCCCGAAATGTTTGTAGAGCTCGCCCGCCGGCGCGCTGGCGCCAAAGCCGGACATGCCGACGAATTCTCCGTTCTCTCCCAGCAGCCGGTCCCAGCTCTGGCGGATGCCGGCCTCGACGACGACCCGCGCCGAGCCCGAAGGCAGCACGCTGTCGCGATAGGCCTTGTCCTGGGCGTCGAACAGTTCCGCGCAGGGCATGGAGATCACCGCCGCGCCAATCCCCTCGGCCTCCAGCATCTCTTGCGCCTCGACGGCGATCGAAAGCTCCGAACCGGTCGCGACCAGGGTCACCGCGCGGCTCGACTTTCCGGTATCCTTCAAGACATAGCCGCCCTTGGCGGATCGGTTCTCGGCCACGGCGTCGTCGCGCAGTTGCGGCAGGACTTGGCGGGTCAGCGCGATCACCGAGGGGGTGTTCGGCGTTTCCAGGGCGGCCTGCCAGCACTCCGCCGTTTCGATCGCGTCGGCGGGGCGATAAACATTGAGATTGGGGATCGCCCGGAGCGCCGCCAGATGCTCCACGGGCTGATGGGTCGGGCCGTCCTCGCCGAGGCCGATGGAATCGTGGGTCATCACGAAGATCGAGCGGATCTCCATCAACGCCGCGAGCCGGATCGAGGGGCGGCAATAGTCGGTGAAGACCAGGAAGGTGGCGCCGTAGGGGATGACGCCGCCATGTAGGGCCATGCCGTTCATCGCGGCGGCCATCGCGTGCTCGCGTACCCCGTAGTGGAGGTAGTTGCCTCCGGCGTTGGCCTGATCGAGCACTGCGTGCGCCTTGGTCTTGGTGTTGTTGGAGCCGGTGAGATCCGCCGAGCCGCCGAGCAATTCCGGCAGGGCCGGGGTGATCGCCTCCAGCGCCATTTGCGAGGCGACGCGGGTCGCGACCTTCGGCGGTTCGGCGACGAGCGCCGCCTTGTGCGCCTGGACCGCCTCCGCGACCGCCGGCGGGAGCACCCCGTCCATGGCGTTCTTGAAGGCGCCGCGCGTGCTCGCGTCGGCGCCCGCTAGACGCCCGCCCCAGGAATTGTGGGCCTCGGCGCCGCGGGACCCGATGGCGCGCCAGCCGGCAAGCACGTCGTCGGGGATGACGAAGGGATCATGTGGCCAATCGAGGGCCGCGCGGGTCAGCGCGATTTCCTCGTCGCCAAGGGGCGCGCCGTGCGAGCCCGCCGTTCCGCCTTTGTTGGGCGAGCCGTATCCGATGGTGGTCTTGGCGGCGATCAGCGACGGCTTGTCCGAGGCCTTGGCCTGGGTGATCGCGGCGGCGATGGCATCGGCGTCGTGGCCGTCGACCGAGAGCGTGTGCCAGCCCAGCGCCTTGAACCGCGCGACCTGATCGTCCGAAACGGTCAGGCTGGTGGGCCCGTCGATCGAGATGCCGTTATCGTCAAAGAACACGATCAGCTTGCCGAGCCCTAGATGCCCGGCGAGCGAGGCCGCCTCGTGACTGATGCCTTCCATCAGGCAACCGTCGCCGGCGATGCAATAAGTGTGGTGGTCCACCAGACCCGCGCCGAACCGCGCCGAAAGCTGACGTTCCGCGAGCGCCATGCCGACGGCGTTCGCCAGGCCTTGGCCGAGAGGCCCGGTGGTCGTCTCGATCCCTCCGGCGGCGCCGTACTCCGGATGACCGGCGGTCTTGGCGCCGAGCTGGCGGAAGTTTCGCAACTCATCGATCGTCATGTCCTGGTATCCGGTGAGATACAGGAGTGAGTAGAGCAGCATCGAGCCGTGGCCCGCCGACAGCACGAAGCGATCACGGTCCGGCCAATTTGGCGCGGCGGGGTCGAACTTCAGAAATTTCGAGAACAGCACCGTAGCCACATCGGCCATGCCCATCGGCATGCCGGGATGGCCGGAATTGGCTTGCTGGACCGCGTCCATCGACAGAACGCGTATCGCGTTCGCGAGCGAGGCATGGTCCGCGGCGCCAGTCGCGCCTTCGCCTGAGGAGGAGGGGGTCGAGGTCATGTGCTGTTCCGCCGTTATGTCCCGGGCGTCCGCTCGAGGGTCGACGGACTAGAACGCGTTTACTCTTGAGGGCGCCGATCCGTGAGCCGTCTACGAGGCGAGCTTTCAGAGCGCGGCTGAAAATGCATCGCCGGGCTTGCTGGCGTCAACCGTGGAATCGGCCCCGCGACGCGCGGGCGGCGGCGATGGCTGCCGGGACTTGATTTTGGACGCGTTGCAAGGTGGAGAAATCACATAAATGGTGACGGCGGATGAGCGATCCTCGACGGACCCGGCCGCCGTGCCTCTCGGCATCACGCGGCGATGCCGAAATGTCGTAGAACCCAAATCGCGGCGATCCCCGCGATCATGGTCAAGGGCAGGCTCCGCGTCGGAATCGCGACACCCAGCGCGATACAGCCGGCGATCCATTCCTGGCTTCCCCCACTGGCGAGGATCACCGATACCAACGAGACGATCAGGCATCCGGGCAGGGCGTTCAACGCCCGGGCCCAGGCCCCCTCGGTCGGCAGTCTCCGACCAATCGCCACGCCGAGCAGGCGCACCGCCAGCGTACCCGCCGCCAAAGCCAGAATGACCAGATTCGTGTCGGTGATACTCTCAGTCATGGGCGCGAATCGAGGCGATGGCGGCGCCGGCAAGCCCGCCGATAATTATTGCCCAGGACGCGGCGAGGGTTTCCGTCATCACCAGAGCCGCGACGCCGCAGGCCGATACGCTCCATGGCAGCAGGTCGGCCCGACCACGCCACAGCGAACGCATGATGGCGATGAAGGCGGCGGCGAAGGCGAAATCCATCCCGAGCGCGCGCGGTTCCGGAATGGCGGCGGCTAAGGCGACGCCGGCCACGCTGGCCGAGATCCAGGTTACCATGAGGCCCGCGCCCGCGCCGACCAGGTACCAGTATCCCGCTTCCCGCCCCTCGGCCCGGCGCGCGAGCAAGAGCGCCCAGTTCTCGTCACTGGCGAAATGCGCGCCGAGGGCGACCCGCCACCAGGGCAGACCGCGATAGAGGTCGCGGATCGACGCCGTGATCAGGATCAGCCGCAGATTGAGAGCAAGCCCGGCGGCAATTGCCGCCGTCGCGCCCGCGCCCGCGGTCAAGCGCTCGACCGCGATGATCTGAGACGATCCCGCGAAAACCAAGGTGCCCATGGCGCCGACCTGAAGCTCGGACATGCCGGCCTGTGCGGCGAGCAGGCCGAAGGCGAGCCCATAGACAGCGACGCCGATCGCCAGAGGCGACACATCGCGTAGGCCTATGCGGAACTGTTGTCGGAATGCTGAATCCACCGTTTGGTCTCATGTGTTGTGACCTCGCGATGACCGGGTGTCGGGCAAAACCCGGCCCAACGCGTCGCGAGAAAGCGTCATTCCAATAACCCGATTCCGACGGCGCTCCAACTCGGCCCGAGCCTCGGTTTTAGCGACGATGCGCGATTTCCGCGTGTTAAGTTGCCGTCATACGCCCCGGTGCCAGGTCCGCCGTGCTCGATTGACGCGGGGTCCGCGGGATCGGTATGCTTCGCGCGCGTTTATTCGCGCTGAATTCGTGGATCGCGAGGACATTGCCGCATGAGCCAAGTTGAAGAAGCCATGATGCGACTTGACCGGGCGGTCGACCGCCTGGAGGAGTCGCTCGGCGCCGCGCTTGGACGCGGGGGAAGCGCCGAGGCGCTGGCCGCGGAATTGGCCGCGGCGAAGCGCGAATACGCGGCCTTGGCCGAGACCACCGACGAGGTCGGCGCGAAACTCGACAATGCGATCGGCCGCCTGAAATTCGTATTGGAATCATAGGCCATGGCCCAGGTCGAGATCACCATAAACAGCCAATCCTATCGGGTGGCCTGCGAGGATGGTCAGGAAGAGCGTCTAGGTGAGCTGGCGCGGATGGTCGACGCTCATGTCGGCGATCTCGTTGAACAGATTGGCCAGGTCGGTCAAACCCGCTTGCTCGTGATGGCCTCGCTTTTGGTCGCCGACGAGTTGATGGAACTTCGCGAGACGGCGGATGCAAGCGCCGAGGATGGCGAGGGCGGCGGTGACGGCGCGCGGGTGACGGAATTGATGGACCGATTGTCCAGCCGACTAGAAGCCATTGCGGACCGGTTGGATCAGGCCTAAGTTTAAAAAGGACGGTTGCTACGTGGTGCGATAGGTCGATTTATCTCTGGGGCTATAATTGATCCTTTGGGAGCTGCCTCTGTCGAGATCGAGGTTTCGGTACGCGGTGCCCACCTGCAATAGCAGGCCACAGAGGATATCCAGTACCAACGGCCAAGGTGGCTTCCGTCCTTCCACGTCCCGCTTTCACGCCGCGTGCCGGAGATCCGGTTTTTCATGACATCTCCGAGTGACGATAGCGACGGATTGACGTCGGATAAGGCCGCGTTGCGAAAAATCACCGGCGGGCGACGCGATCAATTGGCCGCCGTCGCGCCGGATAGCGCCGAGCGCTTCAAGCACCGGTTTCTCGAGACCTGGAAGCTGTCCGCCGGAACCGTCGTCTCCGCGTTCTGGCCGATCCGAAGCGAGCTTGACACAAGGCCCCTGATCCAGGCGTTGCATGATCTGGGATGCGTGATCGCGCTGCCTGTGGTGAAGGCGCGCCTTACCGCCTTGGAATTCAGACAATGGACCCCCGACACCCGCTTGGATGTCGGGCAATTCGGGGTGTCGACGCCGCCCGCCGACGCAGCCGTGCTGGAACCGGATTGGTTGCTTGTGCCGTTGCTGGCCTTTGACGCGCGCGGATATCGTCTCGGTTACGGCGGAGGCTTCTACGACATCACGCTTGCGGATCTACGCGCGCGGAAAAAGATCTTCGCGATTGGCGCCGCCTATGATGGCCAAGAGATCGCCGCCGTGCCGAGAGACGCCAATGATGCACGGCTGGACGCCATCCTTACCGAGCAACGTGTTCTGATCATGGAGCCTTGAGATAATGCGTGTACTTTTCCTCGGCGACATCGTTGGACGTAGCGGTCGGCTCGCGGTACTTGAGCATTTGCCGGAATTGAAGGAACGCCTGATGCCAGATTTCATCGTGATCAACGGCGAGAACGCCGCCGGCGGCTTCGGGATCACCGAAAAAATCTGCAATGAGCTCTTTGACGCCGGCGCCGATGTGGTAACCACGGGCAACCATGCCTGGGATCAACGCGAGATCATCGAGCATATTGATCGCGAGCCACGATTGATCCGGCCTCTGAATTATCCGAGCGAGACACCGGGGCGGGGCGCCGGCCTCTTCGAAACGAATGATGGTCGGCTGGTGCTGGTGATCAATGTGATGCTGCGCCTGTTCATGGACGCGCTCGACGATCCCTTCGCGGCGGTGGAACGTGTGCTCGAGGACTCGCCCCTCGGCGCGGCGGCGGATTTCATTCTCATCGATACCCATGGCGAGGCGACGAGCGAGAAAATGGCTTTTGGCCATTGTTTCGACGGTCGGGTATCGGCGGTGATCGGAACCCATACCCATGTCCCGACGGCGGATGCGATGGTGCTGGCCACCGGGACCGCCTATCAGACGGATGCCGGCATGTGTGGCGACTATGATTCCGTTATCGGCATGAAAAAGGATACGCCGGTGCGTCGGTTTGTCACCAAGATGCCGGGCCCAAGACTGGAGGCGGCGGAGGGTGAAGGCACGGTTTGCGGCGCCCTGGTGGTAAGTGATGATCGAACCGGATTGGCTCTCGGCATCGAGCCGGTCCGGGTCGGTGGAGTGCTCGCGTCGGCGTGGCCGTCTATCTGACGAGCTCGGTGAGGCGGATCGTCCGTTTAGTCCCTGAGGCCGCTGATCGCCTCCAGGCCACCAACGATCTTGGCACCGATTTCGCCCGTTTCGCCCTTTAGCTTGTTGGCGAGAACACCGCGCAACGCGTCTACATGAGCGCGAATCACATCAATGTCGTTGCGCTCTCTCGAACCGGGTTCGGCGCTGTCTAGATAGTGGTTCATCGACGCGGCGATGCGGGCGACCAGGGGATAGCCGAAATTCGCTTCCTCCCCACGTAGGTCGTGCATGATGGCGAAGATTCGCTTTTCGTGATCGGCTTGCGGCTGGCCCTCGGTGATCGCGTCGACGGCGGCTTGCAATTCCAAAACCTGCGGTTTCGTGGTTTCCGACAGGTCGATGGTGTCGATGACTTTCTGAGCGGCTTCCTCGGCCTTGGCGAGAAGATCCTCGTCGATCCGCGCTTCGCCTCCCACCAGTTCCTTCAGTTTGTTGGGAGGGTTGAGTACCTCGAAGCTTTGATTGGCCATGAAAGTTATCCCGGATTGTCGCGCGAAGCGTTACGCGTTTCACCTTAGGCGGCGTTGGCGCCTTCCCCGGCGGCGCGCCGGTCGGGGCCTTCGAAAGGTTCGACTTTTCTGCGCCGGTCCGGACCGAAATAGGTCTTGGTTCGCACGAACTGACGTGGGTGTTCGATCACCGATACCAGACGTCTGTAAAGAGCCTTGGCCGAGACCGGCTTGGCCATGAACTCGTTAATCACCGCGTCCCGCGCTTCGGTGATCCGCGCTTTCTCGGTATGACCGGTTACCATGATGATGGGCAGGAAATTATCCGGACTGTCCGGTGAGGTTCGTACCCACTTGACGAGATGCAACCCGTCATCGGGTTCCATGACTCAATCGGTGATCACAAGGTCGATGCTGAAATCTCGAATCTTCGAAATGCCGTGCTCGCCATCCCGACCATCGTAGATGTTAACCACCCCGAAAGCCTGGAGGATCGCGCGGATCAATTCCCGCATGTTTTGGTTGTCGTCAACGATCAAAACCGAAAGTCGCTGTAGCCGCGCTTCCTGCATTCGGCGTCGCCCCCGATATTCCTATTCAAACGCTCCATGGGCTTGCGAGGCACGCGGGATCGTTTGTCGCCGGTAAACTCAGGCCCTTGATTGACGCTAACCCTAACAGAAACCTTTCAAAATTTAAAATCCCAAGAAGTCGCGGCCTCGCCAGCCCGCGCGGTCAATACCGGTCAACGATATGGTCGTCATAATACCGCCAAAATTCGCCGATAACTTTTCCTCGGTCGAAGATGCGGTTCGCTACCACATCTGGTATAGAGGTGGCGCGGCATTACAAGGTCCGCCCACCAACCCACGCCGGAATGGAAGCATGGCAGGTCATTCACAGTTCAAGAACATCATGCACCGCAAGGGTGCGCAGGATAAAAAACGCGCCAAGGTCTTTACCCGTCTGATCCGGGAATTGACGGTGGCGGCGAAAATTGGCGCCGACCCCGACGCCAACCCACGATTGCGATCGGCGATCGCGGCGGCCCGCGCGGCGAACATGCCGAAGGACAATATCGAGCGGGTCCTCAAGAAGGCCGCCGGTGGCGACGACGATACCAATTATGACGAGATCCGTTACGAGGGTTATGGCCCGGGTGGGGTCGCGTTGATCGTCGACACGCTCACCGATAACCGGAACCGGACCGCGTCCGAGGTGCGTTCGGCCTTCGCCAAGTTTGGTGGCAATCTCGGAGAGACGAACAGCGTCAGTTTCATGTTCGATCGGGTTGGTCAGTTGGTGTATCCGGCGGAGACGGCCTCGGGCGACGAGATCTTCGAGGCGGCGTTGGAGGCGGGCGCCGACAATGTCGAATCATCGGAAGAATCCCACGAGATTACATGCCAGCCGGAAGATTTCAACGCGGTGCGTGAGTCCTTGGAAGAGCAACTGGGCGAACCCGAGAACGCCGGCCTGGCCTGGAAGCCGCAGAACACCATCGCGGTCACCGAGGATCAGGCGAGCACCTTGTTGAAGCTTCTGGACGTGCTCGATGAATGCGACGACGTGCAGACGGTCTCGGCGAACTTTGATATCGCCGACGATATTCTCGCGAAACTGACAGCGTAGCGGGGCTGGGCATGACGGGCCAGACGGTGACGCGTTTTCTGGGGCTGGACCCAGGCCTCAGGCGGACCGGCTGGGGCGTGGTCGACAGCGCCGGCAGTCGTCTGGCCCATGTCGCCAACGGGGTTATCGGCTCCGATGGAGATAAATCCATCGCCGAACGTCTGGTGGAACTGCATTCCAGTGTGTTGGAAATCATTGAAAGATATCGGCCCGACGCGGCGGCGGTCGAGGAGACCTTCGTGAACAAGAACCCTGAATCGACCTTGAAGTTGGGGCTGGCGCGCGGCGCGATCCTGTTGGCCCCGGCGCTCCAAGGGCTACCTGTTTCGGAATACGCGCCGAACCGGGTGAAGAAGTCGGTGGTCGGAGCCGGGCACGCGGACAAGGATCAAGTTCAGCTGATGGTCGGCAAACTTCTGCCCGGTGTCGCCTTCGCCAACGCGGACGCCGCGGATGCCCTGGCGGTGGCGATTTGTCATGCTCATTTCGCCCAGACCCATCGCTCCATCGGCATGACACCGCCCCCGAAAAGCCGGCGGGCCTCCGCCGGTGGCGGCATGCAGCGGGCGATCGCCGCCGCCTTGGCCAAGGAGGCCGGGCAATGATCGCCAAGCTCAAGGGTATTCTGGACAGCCACCGCGAGGATGGCGCGATCATCGATGTCGGCGGCGTCGGGTATCTGATTTTCGGATCCTCCCGCACGCTGGGGCAATTGGGAGATATTGGGGACCCGATATCCGTTCATATCGAGACCCATGTCCGCGAGGATCATATCCATCTCTACGGCTTCGCGACGAAAGCGGAGCGGCGCTGCTTTCAGATTCTTCAAACCGTCCAGGGCGTCGGGGCCAAGGCGGCGTTGGCCATCCTGTCGGCGTTGACACCGGACGAGGTGATGCAAGCCGTCGCGGCTCAGGACAAGACCATGCTGACCCGGGCCGACGGTGTCGGGCCAAAGTTGGCGACCCGCATCGTCAACGAGTTGAAGTACAAGGCGGTTGGATTCTCGCTGGAGGTCGAAAGCGCGGCAATGAAATCCGGCGCGTCGGCGCCGACCTCGGCGGTTGACGCCGGACCGGTTGAGGACGCGGTTTCCGCCTTGGTCAATCTCGGTTATGGGCGCTCCGACGCTTATGGAGCCGTGGTCGCGGCCAGCCGATCGCTGGGCGACGGCGCGGCGCTCGACCGGCTGATCTCCACCAGCCTGAGGGAGTTGGCGTCTTGAGCCTCGGTGATGATCGTGACGCGGCGGCGGAGCGACTGATCGACGCCGAACAGGCGCCAGCGGACCGCCAAGACAACACCCTGCGTCCCTTGGTCCTCGAGGAATTCGTCGGCCAGCGTCAGCTCCGCGAGAATCTCAAGGTCTTCATCGAGGCCGCACGAGGCCGTCAGGAGGCCCTGGATCACGTGCTGTTCCACGGCCCGCCGGGGCTTGGCAAGACAACGTTGTCGCAGATCGTGGCGCGCGAGCTCGGTGTCGGCTTTCGCATGACCTCCGGGCCGACCATCGCCAAGGCTGGAGACCTCGCGGCGCTGCTGACCAACCTCGAAGCTCGCGATGTCTTGTTCATTGACGAGATCCATCGTCTGAACCCGGCGGTCGAGGAAGTACTGTATCCGGCGATGGAGGATTTTCAGCTCGACCTGATCATCGGCGAAGGGCCTGCGGCGCGCTCGCTCCGCATTGATCTCGCGCCCTTTACGCTGATCGCGGCGACAACCCGCTCGGGTTTGATCACCACGCCTCTGCGCGAGCGCTTCGGTATTCCGCTGCGTCTGCAGTTCTACACCCCGGAGGAGTTGCGCCGCATTGTTCTGCGCGGCGCCGGATTGCTCGGAATGGACCTGACCGAGGATGGGGCCGACGAGATCGCCCGGCGCTCGCGGGGCACGCCTCGGGTCGCCGGCCGCCTGTTGCGTCGGGTCCGGGATTTCGCCGGTGTTGCCGGCACCGCGAGCGTCGACGCCGCCGCCGCCGCCGCGGCGCTGAATCGCCTGGATATCGACAGTCGGGGCCTGGACGCGATGGACCGACGATATCTCGCCTGTATCGCCGAGAATTACGGCGGCGGTCCGGTGGGGGCCGAGACCTTGGCCGCCGCCCTGTCCGAACAACGAGACGTGATCGAGGAAGTCATCGAGCCTTATCTGTTGCAGCAAGGGTTGATCGGACGCACGCCTCGGGGCCGGGTGCTGTCCGCCGCCGCCTACCGTTACATGGGCATTCCGGAGCCCCGGGGAGTCGACCAGCTTGATCTGCTGCCCGAGGCGACGGCGGAGGAATTGGTCGATGACGGCGCCTGAGGTTCTCTCGCCTGGCTCCGGGCAATGGCGCGAGGGAACCCATGCCTTTCGCGTCAGGGTCTATTACGAGGACACCGATGCCGGCGGGATCGTCTACCACGCCAATTACCTCAACTTCGCCGAGCGGGCGCGGACCGAGATGCTGCGACTAATCGGCGCCGAACAGGACGAGATGCGCCGCGAGGGGGGGGTGGGCTTCACGGTCCGTCGCTGCGAGATCGATTTCAAGGCGCCGGCGCGGCTCGATGATCTGCTTGAGGTGCGTACGGTACTGCGGGAGGCGCGGGGCGCGCGGGTCCTGGCGGTCCAGAGTCTTCACCATGTCATCGACGGCGCGGTCGAACCGGAATGGATTGTCCAACTGGACCTGACGCTCGCCTGCGTCAATGAAAATGGGCGGCCGACGCGGCTGCCGGAACAAATACGCGCGGCCTTTGTCGCCGTGTCGCAAACCCAATAGCGGGAGGAGACGGGACGTCTCATGGAACAAAATATCGTCGATAGCGTGCAACTCGCTGGGTCCGCGAACACCGACCTAAGTATTATAGGACTGTTCCTCGCCGCCGACCCGGTCGTCAAAACCGTGATCATCGGGCTCATCCTGGCATCGGTTTGGACCTGGGCGATCATCATCGACAAGATCCTGCGCCTGCGGCGTCTTAAAAGCCGCGCCCGGGCCTTCGAGGATAGCTTTTGGTCCGGGGGATCGCTGGAGGATCTCTACGATCGGATCGGAAGCGCGCCGCCGGACCCGATGTCGGCGATCTTCGCGGCGGCGATGCGCGAGTGGCGTCGCTCCGCCGCGAAGGGGTTGGTTTCCAAGGGCGAGGAAGTCAGGGCCAGCCTCAGGGTTCGGGTCGAACAGATCATGTCGTTGACCATTGGTCGGGAAATGGAGGGGTTGGAGAGGAACATGTCGTTCCTGGCCTCGGTGGGGTCGACGGCGCCGTTCATCGGCCTGTTCGGAACGGTTTGGGGCATCATGGATGCCTTCCAATCGATCGCCGCGACCAAGTCAACGTCGCTATCGGTGGTCGCGCCTGGTATCGCCGAGGCCTTGTTCGCCACCGCGCTGGGCCTGATCGCCGCCATCCCGGCGGTGGTCGCCTACAACAAAATCAGCCACGATCTCGACCGTTTCGCGCAACGCCTCGAGGCGTTTTCCGGAGAGTTCATCTCCATCCTGTCGCGTCAACTGGACGAGGGGGCCTAGGTCATGGCCGCCCAGCCGATGCGATCGGGCGGCGGCGGGCGTCGTCGTTACCGCCCGGTGAGCGAGATCAACGTCACGCCCTTCGTCGACGTGATGCTCGTGCTTCTCGTGGTTTTCATGGTGACGGCGCCGCTATTGGTGCTCGGCGTGCCGGTGCAGCTGCCCAAGGTCGGCAAGGAATTCATCATCGCCGACGAGGATCAGCCGCTGAACGTGGAGGTCGACCTGGATAAGCGGGTTTACCTGAACAAGACCGAGACCACATTGGCGACCCTGGCCGCCAAGCTCCAGGGCATCCGAAACGCTAATCCGGATGTGAAGGTCCATCTGAGGGCCGATGCGCGCTTGAACTACGGCGCGGTGGCCGTTGTCGCGGGCGAGATCCGCAACGCGGGCATTCAAGTGATTGCCCTGCGTACCGATCTTGCCTCCAAGCAGCGGGAGATTGAGGCCTTTCCGGAAGCGGTTACCGCGCCGACCGATGGCGCGCGACCAGGAGGCGGGTAAGAGATCATGCGGCTCGGCGCCACCTTGTCGGTCGGTCTGCACGCGGCGGTCATCGCCTTCGCGTGGTTCGGCCTGCCGCATCTGCGTTCGGAGCCGCCGGAGTTGGACGATATCGTTTTCGTAAAGCTTGCTGATCTCGGTGATGTGACGAACGTGCCGCCGGAGACCGAGAAGCCGGTTCGCGAGGAACCCAAACCCGAACCGAAGCCGGAACCTCCCAAGGCCAAACCGAAGCCCCCGCCCTCGCCGCCACAAGCGGCGGCGATCCCTCCTCCTCCTCCGGCACCGATGGCGAAACCCGAGCCCAAGCCTGAACCGGTTGTCGTGTTACCCGAGAAGCCGGCGCCCAAGCCGGCCCCGAAACCTAAACCGGCGGCGGTCGCTCCCAAGCCGGTGCCACGTCCGACGCCCCGTCCCGCGCCCCCGGCTCCACCCAAGCCCGTGGCCAAGGCGCCGGAGAAGCCTAAACAACCGCCGCCCGAGAGAAAGTTCTCGAGCCTGTTGAAGGATTTGAAAAAGGAGCCGCCGAAATCCGCGACGCCGACCGAAACGAAGAAGAGCCTTGTGGAACGCGCGCGTGAAGCGGCGCGCAATCAGAGCACGCGGGATTTCGACCCGGACGCCGCGGTGACGGTGAGCGAGATCCAAGCCGTTCGCCAGCAACTGGCCCAGTGCTGGAACGTCGCCGCCGGCGCCCGCCGGGCCGATGCCCTGGCGGTGGAAATCGAGATGGTGATGAACCAGGACGCCACCGTGCGTCAGGCTCGGGTGGTCGACGCGGCGCGGATGAATTCGGACCCCTACTATCGAGCCGCGGCGGAAAGCGCTCTGCGGGCGCTCGGCCATCCCGACTGTATCCCTCTGAAGTTACCTCTGGACAAATACGAGGTCTGGAAGAACTTCACCTTTAACTTTGATCCCAGCAAGATGTTGCAGTGATGTCTGGAGCCAAACCAATGACACTTAACATCCGGCTTGGCCGGTGGTTCACCGCCTTCTTCGTCGCTATCTGTCTTCTACAGACCATGGGCGCGGGGCCTCGGCCGGCAAGCGCCGAGTTACGTATCGACGTGACTCAGGGGCGCGCCGACCCGATGCCGATCGCGGTTGGCGATTTCACGGCGTCGGAGACGGCATCCGCTCAAATCGGCCGCGACATGGCCGGGGTGATTTCCGCCAATCTGCAACGCTCCGGTTTGTTCGCGCCGATCGATCAGGCCTCTTTCATTCAGGCGCCGGGTTCGCTGGGCGTGCTGCCGAAATTCGCCGATTGGCGGGTCTTGAACGCGCAGGCCCTGGTTCAGGGAGCGGTTACCGTGCAGGGGGACGGTCGCCTCAGGGTGGAGTTTCGGCTCTGGGACGTCTTCGCGGAGCAACAGATGGTCGGCAGCGCCTATTTCACGGTGCCTGCGAATTGGCGGCGGGTGGCGCATATTATCTCGGACGTCATCTATAAGCGGGTTACCGGCGAGGATGGCTACTTCGACACCCGGCTTGTCTATATCGCCGAGAGCGGGCCGCCGGACCGGCGGGTCAAGCGGCTGGCGATCATGGACCAGGACGGCGCGAACCACCGCTTCCTGACCGACGGCTCGGACCTTGTTCTGACCCCGAGATTCTCGCCGACCACCCAGGAAATCACCTATCTCGCCTACTACAACAATAAGCCTCGGGTTTATATCTTCAACATCGATACCGGTCAGCAGGAAGTCCTCGGCGATTTCCCAGGAATGACCTTCGCGCCACGATTTTCGCCGGACGGCGCCAAGGTGATCATGAGTCTCGCGCGAAACGGCGTCACCGATGTTTTTACCATGGATCTCGCGACCCGCCGGGTCACGCGCTTGACCGATAGTCCGTCGATCGACACCTCTCCGACCTATGCGCCGGATGGCCGTCGCGTGGTGTTCAATTCCGATCGCGGCGGCTCGCAGCAGCTCTATGTCATGGATGGCGATGGGGCGAATGTGAAGCGGATCAGCTTCGGCAAGGGGCGTTACGCGACCCCGGTCTGGTCTCCTCGCGGGGATTTGATCGCCTTCACCAAAATCACCGGTGGGCGTTTCTATATCGGCGTGATGCGCCCCGATGGTTCCGGCGAGAGATTGCTGACCGACGGTTATCTGGTTGAGGCGCCGACCTGGGCGCCGAACGGTCGGGTGTTGATCTACTTCAAGCAAACGCCAAGCGACAAAAGCGGTCGCGGCGGTAGCGTGAAGCTCTATTCCATCGATCTGACGGGCTATAACGAACGAGAGGTGGTGACGCCCCTGGACGGGTCCGATCCCGCTTGGTCGCCGCTGATTCCGTGATTTCGGGAAAAAATTCACCAAAACGTAAGGATTGCGGGGTATATTTGGGTGTTTAATCGCGCCGGTGTCTGATACAAGGGCGCGACCATGATGCGCGCGCATTGAAGCGTGAACCGAGAAGCATGAACCGGGGAAGCGTGAACCGGGCATCGCCGAGGAAATCTCCATCGCCATCCGGAGGAGTGTAGAAATGCGTTTCAAGATTTTGAGTATTTTCGCGGCCACCATGTTGCTGGCGGCGTGCGCCCAGGACGCCCAGGACGGCGGAAACAATTCGGGCGACGGCGCCAAGGTTCAGCCGGTCAACCAACCACAAACGGCTAAGGCGCCCAGCCAACCCGTCGTCGCGCGGCCGGAGCCTGGATCGAAGGAAGAATTCGTCGCCGAGGTTGGCGACCGGGTTTTCTTCGGCTTCGACAAGTCCGATCTTTCCTCGGACGCGCAAGCGACCCTGGATCGTCAGGCCGCCTGGTTGAACAAGTATCCGAGCGCGCGGGTTTCGATCGAGGGACACTGTGATGAACGCGGAACCCGCGAATACAACCTGGCCTTGGGTGAACGTCGCGCCTCGGCTGTGCGGGACTACCTCGTTGCCCGCGGCATCGACGCAAGCCGGGTCGACACGATCAGCTACGGCAAGGAACGCCCGGTTGCCTTCGGAAACGATGAGACCGCCTGGTCGCAGAACCGACGGGGCGTGACCGTCGTCAACTAAGTCGTCGTTTCGGGAGCTTGGTTTTGGTTCCAAGGCGCCGGTTTGGCCGATCTGGCTGAACCGGCGTCTTATTTTTGTCACAAGATCGTAGCAGGATGAAGATACGCGGGGAGCGTCGAGGCTCCGTCGCGGGGACGGGAGACGCGCAATGTCCTTGAGGTTTGGTTTGCCGGCCGCGGTTTGGGTCTTGGTCTTCGCCGGGGTCGTCGGCGGCACCTTGCCGATCTCCGGCATGGCCCACGCGCAGTCCAACAATGACGTCGCCAACAGAATCTCCCGCCTTGAGTCCGAGATCCGGGACCTGCAGCGGCATCTTTTCGCGAACCAGGGCAAGCCCGCGCCCGTGGTGCCTTCCACCTCGGTGCAAGAAACCAGCCTGACCCCCAAGGCGGGTGACAATCCGGTCGCCTCCAGCATGGCCGCCCGCGCGGAAATCAGATTGCAGCAACTCGAGGCGCAGATGCGCAATCTGACCGGCAAGGTCGAGGAACTCGATTTCAAGATGACCCAGGCGATCGGGCGCATGGATACCCTGGCCGCGGATTTGGATCGTCGTTTCGCCGCGATCGAGGAAAACGCCACGCACACGGGGACCGGACAACCGGTGTCCGGCGGTGGCGCTTCGCGGACGGAATCGTCCGGCAACGTCGCGGTGACCAGTGACGAGAACGCGAAGAAACCGGGCGTGTTGGGCTACTTGAAGGAGAGCGACCTTCGCGATATCGAGTCCGAGCGTCGGGAAGATCAGGCGACCGCCGCGACCGCGACGAACCAACAGGCCACGGTCCCGGCGGCTTCGACCGCGCCGTCGACGACAGCCTCGCGAACCGGGACGGGCCCGGTGCTCCCCGAGGGCGACGCGGCGTCCCGATACAAGCATGCCTTCTCGTATCTCATGCGGCACGACTATGACACCGCGGAAAAAGCCTTTCGTGAATTCGTCGACGGCCATGGCGACGATCCGTTGGCGGGCAACGCCATGTACTGGCTCGGCGAGACCTACTACGTGCGCGAGATGTTCGCGGAATCGGCGGTCACCTTCGCCGAGGGGTACGAGAGATATCCTGGAAGCCCGAAAACAGCCGACAACCTACTGAAATTGAGTTTTTCGCTTGCGCGTCTCAACCGGGTTGAGGATGCGTGCGTGGCGCTCGCGCAGTTATCCGACGAGTTTCCCAATGCCTCCTCGACGATAAAGCGGCGCGCCCTTACCGAAGGCAGAAGGATCGGCTGTAAGGGATAGGCCGTGCCGCCCGACACCATCAATGAAGCATTGACCGCATTACCCCTGGAGGCTTCGGAATTCGCAGCCTTGATGGCGGGTTGCGTCGACGAGGGCGCGCTGGGAGCAGGAGGAATCGCCGTCGGTGTTTCCGGCGGCGCCGATAGCATGGCATTGGTGCTGTTGGCGGATTTTTGGGCCCGCGAGCGGGGCTTCCGACTTACCGCGCTGACCGTGGATCATGGCTTGCGCACGGCCGCCGCCGACGAAGCGGCGCGGGTGTCTGAGTGGCTTGGCCAGCGCGGGATCTCGCATCACATACTTCGGATCTCGTGCGCGCGGCCAAGGGCGGGTGTTCAAAAGGCGGCTCGGGAATGGCGCTTCACGGCGTTCGGCGCATGGTGCCGCGACAATGGCGCGGGACCGATCCTTTTGGCCCATACACGCGAGGATCAGGCTGAAACCTTTTGCTTGCGTGTTGCCGCCGATAGTGGCCCGGATGGACTGGCCGCAATGCGTCCCCAGGCTCGTGTTTCCGGGCTGGAGATCGCGCGTCCCTTGCTATCGGTGTCGAAGCGGCGCCTCGTCGCGACCTGTAGGGCCCGCGGTCAGGACTGGATCGAGGACCCGAGCAACCTCGACCGACAATACACCCGGGTCCGGCTCCGGAATCTGGCGCCCCAACTGGCGGATGTCGGGCTGGGCGTGGACCAGACGACCCGGATTGCCGGCGCCATGGCCGTCGCGCGGGCCGAGATGGACCGACACTGCGCGACTTTTCTTCGGGTACACGGCGGAGTCACCTTAACCGGCGTCGTCTGGTTCGATGCACGCCAATTCAAACGCTTACCGGAAAAGTTTCAGGAAATCCTGCTGTCGAGGTTAACCCGAGCCATCGGAGGCGCCGAGCTTCCGCCGCGGCGCGCTCGGGTGCGGCGATTGACCGAGGGGTTGCGTGATAGCGCTGTAAGTACCGCGAGAACCCTGGCCGGTTGCATCATCCTGCAATGCCGGAATGAACGGGTTTGGCTATTCCGAGAACCGGAAAAAGTCGCCGGGAAACTGTCGTTGAAGGCAGGTAAACCCGAGCGCTGGGACAATAGGTTCGAACTGTTTGGACAGGCGGCGGCGGCGAGATGGCTCGGAGCCTTGGGCGAGGATGGGTGGTGTTGGATCAAGAAAAATGATCCCAAGACCATCATCGCGTTGGGGTTGGATAAGCTGCCACACGCGGCGCGATTGTCGATTCCGGTGATACATGAACTTGACGGAACGGTCTCGGTCCCCCACTTTGTGACGGGAGACGGCGCGCGACACAGGATTCCCGGTTCGCGGGTCATGGCGGGTTTCAGCCCGGATGACCAGTGGATCAGGCCTCTGATCGCGTCGTTCGACGCGGGTTGAGGATCGGATAGGGCTTGCGGGCGCTTCTGATCGGGTTTTTGGGCTTTTTCCTGGACCGGAACCGAGGATGGTTGTGTGAACAACTTCGGCAAGAATTTGGCGCTTTGGATTATCATCGGCGTATTGCTGGTGGCGCTGTTCAATCTTTTCCAGAACACCTCGAGCCGGAGTGGATACTCCAGCTTGGCGTTCTCGGATTTCCTCGGCGAGGTGGAGCGTGGACGGGTCAGTGAAGTCACGATCCAAGGCAACACCATCCAGGGTCATTTCTCGGACGGTCGGGCGTTCTCGACCTATGCGCCGAACGACCCTGGACTGGTCGACCGGCTGAAGGAAGGCGGGGTCCGGATTTCCGCGGCGCCCCCGGAAGAGGGCATGTCCGGCCTGTTCGGTATCCTGATATCCTGGTTCCCGATGCTGCTGTTCATCGGCGTGTGGATTTTCTTCATGCGTCAGATGCAGGGCGGTGGCGGCAAGGCCATGGGTTTTGGCAAGAGCAAGGCCAGGCTTCTGACCGAGAAGGTCGGCCGGGTAACCTTCGACGATGTCGCGGGCATTGACGAGGCGAAGACCGAGCTCGAGGAAATCGTCGAATTTCTGAAGGACCCCCAAAAGTTTCAGCGGCTCGGCGGCAAGATCCCCAAGGGCTGTTTGCTGGTGGGGCCTCCTGGTACCGGTAAGACGTTGCTCGCCCGCGCCATCGCCGGCGAGGCGAATGTCCCGTTCTTCACCATTTCCGGCTCGGATTTCGTCGAGATGTTCGTCGGCGTCGGCGCCAGCCGGGTACGCGACATGTTCGAACAGGGCAAGAAGAACGCGCCCTGCATCATCTTCATCGATGAGATCGACGCGGTCGGTCGGCATCGCGGCGCCGGGCTCGGCGGCGGCAATGACGAGCGCGAACAGACCTTGAACCAATTGCTGGTCGAGATGGATGGCTTCGAGGCCAATGAGGGCGTGATCCTGATCGCCGCCACCAACCGCCCCGACGTGCTGGATCCCGCGCTGTTGCGACCTGGACGCTTCGACCGGCAGGTCGTGGTGCCGAACCCGGACATCCTGGGTCGCGAGCGGATCCTCAAGGTGCATATGCGCAAGGTGCCGTTGGCCCCGGACGTGGAGCCGCGCACGATCGCGCGTGGCACGCCCGGCTTCTCCGGCGCCGACCTCGCCAATCTGGTCAACGAGGCGGCGCTGCTGGCCGCGCGCAAGGGCAAGCGCGTGGTCGCGATGACCGAATTCGAGGAAGCCAAGGACAAGGTCATGATGGGCGCGGAACGCCGCTCCATGGTGATGACCGACGAGGAAAAGAAACTCACCGCCTATCACGAAGCCGGCCACGCGGTCGTCGCGCTGCACTGCCCTGATTCCGACCCGATCCACAAGGCCACCATCATTCCGCGCGGTCGGGCTCTCGGCATGGTCATGAGATTGCCCGAGGGTGATCGTATCTCGCTGTCCCGAGCCAAGCTGTTCGCCGATCTGCGGGTCGCGTGTGGCGGGCGGATCGCCGAGGAGTTGATTTTCGGCGAGGACCGGATAACCACTGGCGCGTCCTCCGATATCAAGATGGCCTCGGACATGTCCCGACGCATGGTCACCGAGTGGGGTATGAGCGATAAGCTCGGTTTCCTGGCCTATGGCGCGGATCAACAGGAAGTTTTCCTGGGCCATTCGGTGACGCAAACCAAGAATGTTTCCGATGCGACCGCCAAGACGATCGACGAGGAAACCCGGCGGATCATCGACGATGCCTATACCGACGCCACCAATATCCTGAAGGATCATTTCGATCAGCTCGAGGCTCTGGCCAAGGGGTTGTTGGAATACGAAACCTTGAGCGGTGACGAGATCAAGGCGCTGCTGAACGGCGAGCCGGTGGTGCGCGATGGCGGCGGCGGCGAGACGCCGAAGCAAGGGGGTGGTCGGCGTACCTCGGTGCCGACCGGCGGGTCACCCGGAAAACCGTCGGGGGGCATGGAACCCGATCCACAGCCCGGCGACTGAGTTCGAGAGTCGGGCTCGCCCATGCGCCGTATCGAAAATCTGGCCGCGCCCGAGCGCGGCCTTTTCGCGCCCGAACACTCGAAACTCTACCTGAGACCCGTCGGCCTCGCGCATGGCCATTCGGAGCCGGATGGTGGAGACCGGGAGTCCGACCGACTTCTGGGCGGCGGGCCAGATCGTTTTCAGCGTGTCGAGGTCGTCCTGCGGTATCCGCAACGGATCGTCGCCTTTTCCGGGTTGGTCGACGAGCTTCGAGAATGGGCCCTCGGCGCCGGCTGTCAGGACGAGTTCGACGCCGCGATGTTCAAGCTAACCCGTCGGCGTGGTCAGCTGACCGCGCATGCCGGTGATGCACCCATTGTCATGGGTATCGTCAACGTGACCGACGACAGTTTCTCCGACGGAATGGACCGCCGTGATCCGGCGGTCGCGGTCTCGCACGCCCATTCCCTGATCGCTCAGGGGGCCGATATCATCGATATTGGCGGCGAGTCCACGCGGCCTGGCTCCAAGGGTATAAGTCGGGCCGAGGAAATTGATCGCGTGGTGCCGGTGATAGAGGCCTGCGCCGGATTTGGTATTCCGATCAGCATCGATACCAGCAAGGCCGCCGTCATGGAGGCGGCGCTGGCGGCGGGGGCGTCGATCATCAATGACGTCACGGCCCTGACCGGGGATCCGGAAAGCCTGGGCTTCGCCTCCCGGGCCAAGGTGCCGATCATTCTGATGCACATGCGCGGCTCGCCGCGAACCATGCAGGACGCGCCGGAATATGACTGCGCGCCGCTCGACGTGTTCGATTATCTGGAGAGCCGTCTGGCCGCTTGCGAGCGCGTGGGGGTTCCCTTGACTAACCTGGTGGTTGATCCGGGTATCGGCTTTGGCAAGGATGATAACCACAACGCGGCGATCCTGGCGCGCGTTGGTTTGCTGCATGGGTTGGGCGCGCCGATCCTGGCGGGGGTGTCGCGGAAGTCGATGATTGCCAGACTGAGCCGTGACGAGCCGCCGAACGATCGGCTCGGCGGTTCGCTAGCCCTCGGCTTGGCGGCGGTGAACCAAGGCGTCCGTTTTCTGCGCGTGCATGACGTGGCGGCGACCAAGCAGGCCCTGGCCCTGCGCCAAACCGTGCTGGACGCGCTTTAGAAAAGCCGAAGGGCGCGAGACGCCGGGCGCTCGAATCATGTATAGAGCGATCTAGCGTACTCGCAACGGAAGCACGATGAAAAGACAGCTATTCGGAACCGATGGCGTGCGCGGGACGGCGAATACCGGTCCGATGACCGCAGAGACGGTTCTCAGAATCGCCATGGCCGCGGGCCACTATTTCGCGCCGACCTCCGGGACCCACCGGGCCCTCGCGGTCATCGGTAAGGACACGCGTCTGTCGGGCTACATGCTGGAGCCGGCGATGGTGGCCGGTTTTACGTCGATCGGCATGGATGTCGTGCAGGTCGGCCCGATGCCCACCCCGGCGGTGGCCATGCTCACCCGTTCGCTTCGCGCCGATCTCGGGGTCATGCTGTCCGCGTCTCATAATCCCTACCAGGACAACGGTATCAAGCTTTTCGGGCCGGACGGCTACAAGCTCTCCGATCAGATCGAAGCCGAGATCGAGGCCTTGGTGGCCGGTGAAAAAACCGTGACCTTGGCCTCCGCCGAGAAACTGGGGCGGGCGCGGCGCCTGGATGACGCGCGGGGACGCTATATCGAAACCGCGAAATCAACCTTCCCCAAGGGTTTGCGGCTTGAGGGTTTGAAGCTTGTCGTCGATTGCGCGAATGGCGCCGCCTACAACCTCGCGCCGAAGGTTTTCTATGAACTGGGCGCCGAGGTGATCCCCGTCGGAGTTGACCCGGACGGCTTCAATATAAACCGCGATTGCGGGGCGACCGCGCCGGAGACCATGCGCCAGGCGGTGGTGGTGCACGGTGCCGATGTAGGGATCGCGCTTGATGGCGACGCGGACCGGCTGATCATGGTTGATGAGACAGGAACCGTTGTCGACGGTGATCGGATCATGGGCCTTATCGCGACTTCCTGGGCCGAGGAAGGCCGCCTCGGCGGCGGCGGGATTGTAAGCACCGTGATGTCCAATCTCGGGCTCCAACGTTATCTGGAGGGGCTTGGGTTGAGCTTGGTTCGAACGGCGGTCGGCGATCGATATGTGGTGGAGCGGATGCGTGAGGGGGGCTTCAATCTCGGGGGCGAGCAATCCGGCCATATCATCATGAGTGACCACGCCACCACCGGGGACGGTATTATCGCCGCCCTGCAGGTTCTGGCCGTCTTGCTGCGCGAGGGCCGGCCGCTTAGCGAGGTCTCGCGGATCTTTGACCCCCTGCCGCAATTGCTGCGCAATGTTCGCTTCGCCGGCGCGCCGCCGCTCGAGGCCCGCGCGGTCGTGAATGCGATCAAGGCTGGTGAGACCCGGCTGGCCAAGAGCGGGCGATTGCTGATCCGAAAGTCCGGAACCGAACCGTTGATCCGCGTCATGGCGGAAGGCGAGGACGAGGCCCTGGTCGCCGAGGTGGTGAATGACATCGCCGGCGAGATCGAGCGGGCGGCGGGCTGATGGCGGGCGATTTCTCCAACCCGACGCCGATG
>Ga0181593_10000245_pt1 | contig 45884 bp, 43 predicted proteins | sample 071ome_19_FD_133756 | JGI IMG/M metagenome (GOLD analysis project Ga0181593, IMG submission 133756) | Coastal salt marsh microbial communities from the Groves Creek Marsh, Skidaway Island, Georgia - 071413AT metaG (megahit assembly) | ecosystem: Environmental > Aquatic > Marine > Intertidal... | reverse complement strand
TGGCATCTGCGAGCAGCATATGGTGTACGGCGTAGATGGCGCAGTACAGCGAGGTGGCGCCGAAAAACGCCCGCCAGAACAGTGCCCAATGGCGTTCCGATTTGAGGACGCGCGGCCCGTTGGCATACAGCCACGGCAGACAGAACAGAAGGCTCATAAACATGCGGAATGCGCCGACTTCAAGGACGGGCAGGGTTCGCATCAGGATCTTGGCCGTCACGAACATGCCTGTGAGCAGGGTAACGGCTACGATCATCCAGAGAACGCCGAGTACGTTGGGCGACAGAACGAATTTGCTGCCGTCGGGTTCGGCGGATTGAGAGGACATAAGGACTGATCGGACGTGACGAAGGGGTAGCGGAGAGTAATACCTGTAAATCCGCGCAAACGCTACACGGTCGGGAAGGGTAGCGCGTCGCTCACGGACATGCTGATATGGCGCAGCTCGACTGGAACGGACCATGATCTACGAAGAACGAATTTACACGATTCAGCCCGGAAAGATGGCTGAGTATCTCGATAATTACGAACGGCTTGGCCTGCCCGTGCAGAAAGAGGTGCTGGGGACCCTCGTCGGGTTCTGGCATACCGATGTCGGTGGTCTCAACAAGGTGGTCCATATCTGGGGCTATGAGAGCCTGGACGACCGGCTGGAGCGCCGCGCGATACTCTCTGTGCACCCCGACTGGCCGGCCTACCTCGATGTCGCGCTCCCGCTTATCGTCGAACAGGAGAACCGTGTCCTGATCCCGGCGAGCTTCTCTCCGGCATCCTAGTTTTCCCGCCGCAGCCCGATATCGCCTCAACCGGGTCGGTGTAGTCCCGTCCCTGGGCGTCGGCGACCGCTTTATGAGTAACCCGGCCTTTATGGACGTTGAGGCCTTGCAGGAGATGCGAGTCTTCGTTCAGGGCCTGCGTCACCCCCGATTCCGCCAGGCGAAGAATGAAGGGCAGGGTGGCGTTGTTCAGCGCGAAGGTGGACGTACGCGCAACCGCGCCCGGCATGTTGGTAACGCAGTAATGAACCACGCCTTCCTCTACGTAGTACGGAGCTGAATGCGTCGTGGGACGGCTTGTTTCAAAGCAGCCGCCCTGATCGATGGCGACGTCGACGATGACGGACCCGCGCTTCATGGCCTTCACCATGTCCCGCGTGACGAGCCGCGGGGCTTCGGCTCCCGGCACCAGCACGGCTCCAATCACGAGGTCGGCCTCCAGAACGGCCTGTTCGATACTGAGCGAAGTCGAATACAGCGTCGTGATGAGGCTCTGAAACTGGAAGTCCAGCTCAGCCATTCTGCGTTGCGCCTTGTCGATCACCGTAACGCTCGCTCCCATCCCGTTGGCAACGAACGCCGCGTTGGCACCGACAACGCCGCCGCCGATGATCACCACCTTGCCTTGCGACACGCCGGGAACGCCGCCGAGAAGCACGCCGCGCCCCCCGCGTTCGATCTCCAGCCCGCTAGCGCCGGCCTGGACTGACATCCTGCCAGCGACTTCGCTCATCGGCGCGAGCAGGGGAAGTCCGCCGCGATCGTCAGTCACGGTCTCGTAGGCAATCGCGATGGCGCCGCTATCGAGAAGTCCCTGGGTCTGGTCATCGTCGGGGGCGAGATGCAGGTAGGTGAAAAGGGTCTGTCCCTCACGCAGCAAGGCGATTTCCGAAGGCTGGGGCTCCTTTACCTTGACCACGAGATCGGCGCTCGCGAATACGGCCCTGGCGTCGGGCACGATCGCCGCGCCGGCGGCCTGATAGTGCTCGTCATCGATACCGATCGCGTGCCCGGCATTATGTTCGACGAGTACTTCGTGGCCGCGTTGCGTCAGTTCAAGGACACCCGGCGGCGTCATGCCTACACGGTATTCGTGGTCCTTGATCTCCTTCGGAACGCCGATACGCATGGTCATCTCCGGTTTTGCGAATATTCTTCGCTCGGTCCTGCCGACAAGGGGCTTCATTCGAGATAAGATCAACGACCGTTATTAACAAGGAAGATATCGATGCGCGCGTTAATGCTGCATGAGCTGGGTGAGCCCGAGAATCTGAGCCTGGAAGAAGTATCCCTGCCGGAACCGGGGCCGGGACAGGTGCTTGTCGACATGTATGCGGCGGCTGTGAATTTTCCCGATCTGCTCAGCGTACAGGGTAAATACCAGCTACGTCCGGATTTGCCGTTTGTTCCGGGGAAGGAAGGCGCAGGGATTGTGGCAGCGGTCGGTAATGGCGTGACCGGCTTGAAGGCAGGCGACCGGGTGCTGGTCCAGGTCGATTGGGGGAGTTTCGCCGAACAGGTGATTGCGTCGGAGCATGAATGCTATCCCGTGCCGGACGGGATCGGTCTCGATGAGGCGGCCGCGCTCGGGCTCGCTTTTCAGACAGCTTGGTTTTCCCTGACCGACAGGATAGAGGCGCAGAAGGGTGAAACCGTTCTGGTCACTGGCGCGAGCGGAAGCGTTGGGCTCGCGGCAATGCAGCTTGCAAAGCATGTCTTCGGCTGCCGGGTCATTGCCGGTCTGACGACGATGTCGAAAGAGGCGGAAGCCCGTGCCAACGGCGCGGACGAGGTCATCGATCTCTCGGTCGAGAATCTGCGCGATGCCGTTCGGGATCAGGTATTTGCCGTGACGGACGGGCAGGGGGCGGATGTCGTTGTAGAGATCTGCGGCGGTGACGTTTTTGCCGGTGCGTTGCGCTGCCTGAAGTTCAGGGGGCGCCTGGTGGTTGTCGGATTTACTTCAGGCAATATACCGGAAATGAGAACAAATTACTTGTTATTAAAGAACATTTCCGTCATCGGGGTGGACAGGTCGCAATATCGGGATCAGTGGCCGGAAGCGATGCAGGAAGCGCAGGCGGAAATGTTTCGCCACATGCTCGACGGCAGGATTTCGATGCCGATCCAGGCCCGTTTTCCGATGGAGGAAATCGTGCCGGCATTCGATATTATCCGCCGTCGCGACGTGCGGGGCAAAATCGTCCTGACAATCCGCGAAGAAGACAGGGCATAAAAAAAACCCCGGCCGCGCGAACGGCCGGGGTTTGGCATTCGATTAGCCGGAGATTCCTACCACTTCTTGGCCGGGAGCGGGTTGTCCCTCGCTTCTTCCAGCGTGCTGACGCGATGGAACTGTTCCGCAGGGCGCAGGTGGCCGTCGTCGTCGACCTGGTCCATGCCGCAGTAGAGTTCGAATTCGTATCCATCCGGGTCGCAAAAATGCAGCGCCGCATTGCCACCGGCGCCTTTACGGCCCTGGAAGACAACGGGAATGTTGTTTTCTTCCAGATAGTCGCGCGCCTTGAACAGAACGTCGATATTGTCGACCTCAAGCGCGAGATGCTCCATTTTCAGGGCTTCTCCGGCCTGGGGTCGGCTCTTTGCCTTGCCCGGTTTGAGGCCGATCGCGTGGTGGTCCGCGCCGCAACGGAAGAAAACCATGCCGATTTCATTCCTGTCGGTTTCCTGAAAGCCCATGACCTCGCTCCAGAAGCGCGCGGTGCGTTCTACATCGGTGACCTCGTACACGAAATGTCCGAGCTTGTTTACCTTGATTGGCGATCTACCCGTGTAGCTCTCGGGGTGGAAATTCCCAGCGGCTGCCCGCTGTTCGTCTACATGTGTCGTTGCAGTAGCCATGTCTTCCTCCTCTGCGTCCTTGTCGCGTGTCGTTCGCTGTTCCGTCGGGCCCTGTTCAGTTGGGCCCTGTTCAGTTGGGCCCTGTTCAGCTTGCCGGGCCGGACCACTCCGAAACGATATTTTCGTATTCGGGACGGGCGCGGTCGGTCGGTTCCTCGTCCTTCGATCCGAGATAGATGAACCCGGCGATGCGGTCGGTCGCTTCCAGACCCAGCGCCGCCTTGACCTCATCGTTATAGGCGTACCACTCGGTAATCCACTGGGCAGCGTACCCCATGGAAAGCGCCGATGTCAGCATGTTCTGGCAGGCTGCGCCGGACGACAGGATCTGTTCCCACTCCGGAATTTTGTGTTCCGGATTGGTGCGCGATGCGACGGCGATCACGACGGGCGCGCGAATGAACCGCTCTTTCTCGATCTCGACCTGCTCTTCGATGCAATCCGGATTGGCCTTTTTGAAAGCCTCTCCCAGGATCGAGCCCATTTTATCCCTGTTTTCTCCCTTGATTACGATGAACCGCCAGGGAGTCAGACGTCCGTGATCGGGGACGCGCATGCCAGCGCGCAGAATTTTTTCGAGGCCTGCCGCATCGGGGCCGGGTTCCCGCATGTTGCGCACCACGACGGATCGGCGGCTGAGCAAAAATTCGGAGAGATCGGTCATTGAGAGATATTCCTGAGTTGGTCTGTGTTTGCGAGAATTATCCCAGAAACTGGGGTCTTGTCATCACCCGGTCAAGAACACCGTCAGGACTCGTTTTCAGCCTTTGGCGGATCCCCCTTCGCGATGAGCAGGAACATAAAAACGATCGCAAAGGCGAGCGGGATCAGGTTGGCGCCGTAAACGAATGTAACGGCCGTACCGACCTGCTCGGATTGTGTTGCGTCTCCGAGCCCGGCAACGTTGGCGAGAATGCCGGCTACAGCGGCTCCGATCGCCGTTCCGAGCGATCGGAATGAGGGCAGGGCGGACGCGGTTATGCGCTCTTCTCCTTTTGCAGCGAACCCCATCGTTCGCGCAAGGAGGTGTACGTTATGGGTGCCGACTCCAAGCCCCAGGATCGTCAGGGCGATAATCAGTCCCCAGAGAAAAGGCAGGGTCGTCAGCATGGTGACGCCTACAAGACCGACGGCCATCAGTATCGGACCGATCCAGAGGGCGAACCGTTCCCTGCTTCCCGACCAACCGGAGACAGCGAAGGTTCCGACTGTCCACCCCAGAGAAATGAACAGCCCGGCAAGCCCGGCATATATCGGACGAACATCATGGACAACCTGCAGGAGAAGGGGCAGGAAGAGCGGTACTGACGTCTGCACGAGCCCGCCCAACAGCAGGACCCATAAGGAAAGTCCCACCGCCGACCGGAACGAAAGAGCGCCTGTCGGGTAAAGCCGGTTCTCAGATTTGCGGTCAAGGTGAAGGATCGTGAAAGCAATGGTAACCAGCCCGCCGGCGATCAGGCCGGCGCGCTCGACTGACGATTCGACTACGCCTGCAAAAGCGATCAGGAAAACGCCAGACGCCAGAAGGGCGATCCGCCCGACAGGAATGTTCCTGTTCGGAGGTGCGGCTTCGTCTTGATTCCGGTCGGGAAGACGAAGCCATGCCAGAATGGAGAAGGCGAGGAGGATCGGGACCATGGTCCAGAACGACCCGCGCCACCATCCGAGCTCGGCGAATATACCGCCAATTGCGGGCCCCATGAGCTGCGCGACCATCCAGACGCCCTGATTCATGGCGATTATTCGGGTCCGAAGCGCAGCGGGAAAAAGGGTGCTGACAAGCGCCATACCGCCGCCCGTCGTCAACCCGCTGGCATAGCCCTGTATTCCGCGAGCGCCGATAAGGGATGCGATGTCCGGGGCCAGAGCGCAGCCAAGCGTGCCAAGCATAAAGACGAAACCGCTTATCGCGTAACCGCGGCGCTGTCCGAATTTTGCCCAGATCGGGCCGACGCTGGCCGCTCCAACGATCGAACCAATTGTATAGACGAGGGTCGGCCAGGTGTAATAGTCCGCGCCGCCGACATCGGCGACAACGGTGGGCATGACGATTGCAATGACGAGGACGTTGAGGGCGTGGAGAGATACCCCGCCAATGATCAGAAGGGAGAAAATCCCGCGCCCGTCGCGGAAAAGCTCACGCCATTCGGCTTTATCCGTGATGCCGGATCCAGTCACGTTTTCGAGCCGTCACTCTGGTGGACGGGTTTGTCGAGCCGAAAATGCCACCATGCCGATACGCATTGCGAAAACGAAGGATCGGTGACGCCGCGAACATAGAACTCCGCCATAATCCGGCCTTTCGCGATCATGCGGGGGGCCTTCCACTCATCCGCAAATTCCTGTTCGAGCCAGCTGCAGGGATCGAAGCTCTGATAGCGGTAATAGGTCGCGCCCGTCGCGGCGATGCAGGCGAGAAGTGACAGAATCAGAAAATTACGCATGGGGGCGTTAGCCGTCCTGCTCCGCGCGCTCGCGTTCGAGCTGGCGTAATGCCCCGCGCTGGATCTTCCCGGTCGCTGTGTGCGGCAGTTCGTCAACGAACTCGATCGCCCGCGGGTATTTGAAAGCGGAAATCTGCGCCTTGACGAAATTCTGGAGTTCCAGGGTCAGGTTTCCTTCATCCAGAATTTCCCTGGCGGGCTCGATAAAGGCCTTCACGATCTGCCCTCTGTCCGGATCAGGCGCGCCTACGACGGCGCAGTCGCGGACGGCGGGGTGTTCCTGAAGCACCGCTTCGACCTCGAGGCCGGACACGTTGTAGCCCCCTGTCAGAATCATGTCGTCAGTCCGCGCTTCGTAGGCGATATAGCCGCCTTCTTCCCAGCGACAGAGATCGCCGGACAGGTTCCAGCCATCTCGGATATAGGATTTCTGCCGGTCGATATCGTCGAGATAGCGGCATCCGTTAGGCCCCTTGACGATCATCTGGCCGATTTCGCCCGGCTGCACATCGTTGAAATCTTCATCCACGACACGGACTTCGAAACCCGGAACCGCCTTTCCGATCAGGCCGGGCCTGATATCGTCGCCCGAAGCGGAAATAAATATATGCAGGAGCTCGGAAATACCGAGACCGTTGATGATGCGGATGCCGGTCTTTTCTTCCCATTCGTGGAAGGTGGCCGGCGCCAGCGGTTCGCCTCCCGCGATGCAGAGCCGGAGCGACGACGTGTCGTACTTGTCCAGCAGGGGCAGCATCATCTTGTAACCGGACGGGGTGGAGAAACAGACAGTGGCCTTCTGGTCCTGAATGGTTTGCAGCAGGACCGCCGGCGTACCCCGTTCGAGAACGATCGCGGAAGCGCCGAACCGCATCGTATCGGGCATGTAGGCGCAGAGCCCGTACAGAAACGCGATTTGCGGGCTGCCGCAGACGATATCGTCGGGTTCGATGCCGACGACGTAGCGGATGAAGGTATCGGCGACCGCCAGAATATCGCGATGGAAGTGAAGCGTGCCCTTGGGCGTGCCGGTAGAGCCAGAGGTAAAACCGATGATGGCGGGGTCGTCGGCTGCCGTGTCGATATCCTCGAACGACTCCGATTTCGAGCCCATCCGGTTTTCCAGCCCGTTGGAACGATCGTCGCCGAAATAGAGGATTTCTCGAAGCGTTTCCGTTTTCTTCGATGCGGCTTCGATATCCTCGGCCAGACTCGCCTCGGAAATCGCGATCTGCACCTTCGCCTTGTCGATCATGTAGACCAGTTCGCGTTCGCGCAGAACCGGCATGGTCGAAATCGCTATGCCGCCTGCCTTAAGGATGGCGTACCAGGCGGCAATCAGCATGGGATGATTGGAAGATCGCAATAGCACCCGTTCACCCGGCACCATGTTGCAATCTTCGACCAGTACATTGGCGATCCTGTTGGCGTGGGCGCGAAGATCGCCATAGGTCCAGGTTTCCGCGCCAAAGCGAACGGCGGGGCGGTCGGCCCCGAACTTGTCTATCGTTCGGTCCAGCAACTCGGTCGCCGCGTTCATCCGGTCGGGATAGGCCGCCAGCTCGGGCAGGACCGAATAATCCATCTCGGGCCACGCCTCTTCGGGCGGCATGTTGTCGCGGATGAAAGTGTCGATATGGGCGGTGGGTACGGTCATCGTCGATCCAGAAATCGAAAAGCGGAATTTAGGCGCATGCGACAGACATGCCAAGCGCAGGGTCAATCAATCTCCGCTATATCCCGATACTCCGGAACGCTGCACTTCCAGCCCAGCTTTTCCTCGACCCGGTGCCTAAGCGCATCGGAGGCTTCGGGCTCCCCATGAACAATGAAGGTCTGCCGCGGCGCTTCGTGAAAGTGCGACAGCCAGTTCATGATCTCAGCGGAATCTGCGTGCGCGGACAGCATGTCCAGATGATCGACTTCGGCCCGAACCGGAATGTAGCTGCCGTGGATCTTGATCTCCTGCGCCCCTGCGATCATGGCGGCGCCTCGTGTGCCGCCAGCCTGATAGCCCGCGAAGAGGATCGTATTGCGACTGTCCCTGGCATAAACCTTGAGGTGATGAACAATACGGCCCCCGGTCGCCATGCCGCTGGCGGACACGATCACCTTCGGAACATGGTTGGCGGCGAGAGCTCGGGATTCTTCCGCCGTGTGGACGTACCTCGCTACCCCGAAGGCCGCCTTCGCCTCGGCGGCGGTCAGACGATGGTCGTCGGGATGACGGAGGAATATCTCGGTTGCGTCTATGGCCATGGGGCTGTCGAGATAGACGGGCAGGTCAGGAATCCGTTTCGCCGATTTGAGCCTGTGAAGGTGGTAGAGAATCGACTGGCTCCTGCCGACGGCGAAGGACGGGATGATGACTGATCCGCCACGCGCGGACGTACGGGTAATCACGTCGGCCAGGGCATCCTCTGGATCCTCATCTCCATGCAAGCGGTTTCCGTACGTTGATTCCAGAACCAGAGCGTCTGCGGATTCAATGGTTTCCGGGTCGGGCATCGTAGCGGAGTCTGGCCGGCCCAGGTCTCCACTGAAAACGATTCGCTTCCCGTTGGCGCTAACCGTCAGAATCGACGCGCCCAGGATATGTCCAGCACGCTGAAAGAACAGGCTCGTCGCGTCGTTCAGGGAAACCGGTGTGTCGAAAGAGCATGTTCGTAGACGTTCAAGGGCTCTTTCCGCATCCCGAGTCGTATAGAGGGGCAATGCGGGATCATGTTTCGAAAACCCCTTGTCGTTGGCGTATTCCGCTTCCCTTTCCAGCAGGTATGCGCTGTCGCGCAGTAGGATCTGCAGAAGGTCCGCCGTCGCTTCGGTGGCATAGGCGGGTCCGGAAAAACCGCTCCTCACCAGAAGCGGCAAATATCCGGAATGATCGAGATGAGCATGCGTCAGGACTACGGCATCGATTGACCCCGCCTCCAGCGGGAACGGTTGCCAGTTCTTCAGTCTGAGCTGCTTGTAGCCCTGAAAAAGGCCGCAATCGATCAGTAGCCGTTTGCTGCCGGTTTCCAGCAGAAACTTCGATCCGGTGACGGTACCGACACCGCCAAGAAATGTAATCCGCATACAGGGAATCAATTTTAGCAATTGAACATGGCGAGGTTATCGCCGATAGAAGGCGTGCGCCATGGTTTGCGCCGACTGCGGTCGATGATACTGTCCGCGCGGTTTTTTTTGAGACGATTTTTTCCTATGGACGACCTGATACGACTCGAACTCATCCGCGAATCCCTTGTCGCGGTAGTCAACGAGATGCGCGCCAATATCATTCGATCGTCCTACGCGGCGATCATCTATGAAGGGCACGATTTCTCCTGTGCACTGATGTCGGCGGACGGCCGCCAGATTGCGCAAGGTCTGGCCGATCACCCCATTCACATCTTCGCCGTTCCGTATTCCACGCGCCAGGTAATCGAGGTTTTCGGCGACGATATCAACGAAGGCGATCTGTTCCTGCACAACGACCCCTATACCGGCGGCACGCATCTGAACGACGTTTTGTTGCTTCAGCCGGTCTTCCATGACGGGCGTCTGGCGATGTTCGCCGCCATGCGCTGCCACTGGAACGATGTCGGCGGCATGACGCCGGGTTCTCTCTCCGGTCGAGTCAAGGAGATCTACCAGGAGGGGATCCGGATCGTTCCGACCCGGATTTGCGAGAAGGGGGTCATGAACCAGGCCATTCTGGACCTGCTGTTCAATAACATGCGCGGCGCTGAGGAACGCATCGGCGATTTCAACGCGATGCTCGGCACCGGCCGGAAGGCAGAGGAACATCTTCAGCGGCTTTTCCGGCGGTTCGGGGGCAGGGAGATGCTCGACGGGATCGATACGCTGATCGAGCGTTCGGAACGACAGATGCGCCGCCGTATTGCGGAGTGCCCGGATGGCGATTACTTCGCGGAAGGCTACATCGAAAGCGACGGCTCGAATCCGGATCCGCTGGCGATCCGGCTCAAGCTGACGATCGCCGGTGATTCGATCACCGCCGATTTCACCGGCACATCGGCGCAGACCAACGGACCGACCAACTGCGGTCCGGCGATGGCCTTTAACGCTGTCGGCACCATCGTGAAAGCGTTCCTCGACCCGAAAACACCCATCAACCACGGCTCGTTTAATCCGATAACGGTCGTGGCACCCGAGAAAAGCTTTATCAATGCGCGTGAAACCGCGCCCTGCGGCGGAATGGCGGAGGTGAAATTTCTGATCGATTCCGTGGTCGCCGCTGCAATGAGCCAGGCCGTGCCGGAAATGTCGGTCGGCGACCTGAAGGGCGGCGCGAACCACATACACATATCGGGGCTGCGCGAAGACGGCAGGACATGGATTCATTACGAGTGGCCTGCGGGCGGTACAGGGGCGTCTTCGGGGACGGATGGCAGCAATGCGGTCCGCAGTTATAACGAAGGCGATTTCAACTCGATCCAGTCGGCCGAAACGGTCGAGGCGCAATACCCGTTGCGGGTTGAGCGCTGCGAAGTTCGCGAAGGAGCATGCGGCGACGGGGAGGCCCGTGGCGGCTTCGGTCTGAGACGCGATGTTCGGATTCTCTGCGACAGCGCAACCCTGTCAGTTCTATCGGAGAAGAACGTGATTCCGCCCTACGGCGTCGCCGGGGGTAGTAATGGCGCGGCCAACCGTTTCGTCGTTTTGCGGGGAGATGAAATTATCGAGCCGTCGGACGTGCCCGGTAAGGTGTCCGGTTTTGTCCTGCGGCCGGGTGACATCGTCCGCGAAGAGACGGCGGGCGGCGGCGGCGCCGGGGATCCCCTGAAGCGCAATCCGGCGCTTGTCGCCGAGGACGTGCGTGTGGGCTACCTGTCCGCCGAACAGGCGAAAGTGCGATTTGGCGTCATGATCGACGATAGTGGAGACATCGATACCGCTGCTACGGAAAAGCAAAGGCAGGAACTGGCATCGGCACGGATAGAGATGGATACGAGAGCCAGCAATGCAGATGAATACGATGGGCCGAAGCGCACTTTTCCGGTGCCGTCAGGACTTGCTTCGCGTCTCTCGGTTTCGAATGGTGACATGATAGAACTGCGGGCTCCCGGCGCCGTGCCGTTGCGGGGGTGGGCGTCGATCATTGAAGATCAAGAAGCGAATTCCCTGTCGCTCGGCCCGAGGGCGCGCGACCTGCTGCGGATTGAGCCCGGCGATCCCGTTGAAGTCAGGGCTGTTTACGCCGCTCCGGTAGGGGTTGAGTAGACATGCCTGATGGAACCTTTCTGGTCGGCGTCGATGTCGGCGGCACCTTTACCGATATCCTCTGCCTGAATACCGAAACGCAGGAAATCCTGTCGGCAAAGACCCCCTCGCTGCCGGGGAGGCAATGGGAAGGAGTCCTGAACGCGCTTCAGGAACTCGGGATCGATAGCGGCGATATTCGCGCTTTCGTCCACGGTACGACCATTGCAACCAATGCGCTGCTCGAAAAGAACGGGGCGAAGACGGCCTTCGTCACCACGGAGGGCTTCAGGGATACGCTTGAAATCGGTCGCACAAGGCGGCTGATCGGCGGGCTGTTCGATATCAAGTTCGTTCGTCCCAAACCGCTGGTCGACAGGACTTTGCGGCTGGAAGTGCAGGAACGCACTGCAGCGGATGGCGAAGTTCTAAAAGATCTTTCGGATTTCGATTTCTGTTCCCTTGCTAGATCGCTCGTAGACGCCGGCGTCGAAGCGGTCGGCATCGGTTTCGTGAACGCCTATGCCAACGATGAAACAGAGCGTCGCGCGGCGGATTCCCTGGGAAGCCTGCTGGGCGACGTGCCGGTGTGCCATTCAACCGGCGTCGTAAACGAGCAGGGCGAGTTTCACCGTTTTTCGACCTGTGTCCTGAACGCGTATCTGACGCCTGTGGTGAAACGGTATCTGGAAACCCTTGCGGGAGAGCTCAAGGGCAGGGGTGTCGACGCACCGGTCAATGTCATGGGCTCCAACGGCGGCGCGATGACGCTGGAGAAAGCCGAAAGCTTTGCTGCGGGAACCTTCCTGTCGGGGCCGGTCGGAGGCGCCGGCGGTGCGGTCCGGGTCTGCGAGATGGCGGATGTCGATGACTGCATCACCTTTGACATGGGCGGCACTTCGACGGATGTCGCGCTGATCCACCAGCGTACGCCGCGAATTTCCCACGATAACCAGATCGATGCCTACCCGTTGCAGGTCGCCCAGCTCGATATCCATACGATCGGGGCCGGGGGCGGATCGATCGCCTGGGTCCAGGAAGATGGGACGCTTGAGGTGGGACCGCGGAGCGCGGGCGCAATGCCGGGCCCCGCCTGCTATGGCCGTGGCGGTACAGAGCCGACGATATCGGATGCCAATCTGCTGCTCGGAAGGTTGCCCACGGAACGAACGCTGTCCGGCGGGCTCCAGCTCAACTGCAAGGCCTCGGAAGCCGCTTTCTCTGACTTGTCCAACAAGCTGGGCGGAACTGACATCATCACGCTTGCCGATGGCGTGCTGAAGATAGCCGTTGCGAAGATGGCCGGCGCGGTTCGCGAGGTTTCCGTCCATCGTGGATTTGACCCACGCGATTTCGCGTTGCTTGGATTCGGAGGCGCAGGGCCAATGCATGTCTTCCTCGTTGCGGAAGAGCTTGCGGTACCGACCGTTATCGTTCCCCGCTATCCGGGTCATCTGTCCGCGCTGGGGCAGCTTCTGGCCGATCAGCGGCGCGATGCTGTCATGGCCTGGGGAGGGCGGCTCAGCGCGCTCGATATCTCCGACCTGGGGAGCCGTGCGGTTTCCATGCGGGAAGAAGCTGCTTCGATCCTCGCGGCGGACGGCTTCGGAGATGCTCGTCAGCAGCACGATTTCACCGTCGACATGCGCTATGTCGGGCAGTCCTTTACCCTGTCGGTCGCGCTCGACCCGGATAGCCCCGATGCGGATGCTTTGCGGGCCGGTTTCTCTCAAAAGCACGAGCAGGCGTTCGGTCATGCCGATCCGAACAGCGACGTGGAGATTGTCAATATTCGTCTTGTCTCGCTCGGTATCGTGGACAAGCCAACGCTCAGCTTTGCTCAGGAAGAGGGCGGAAACCCGTTGATCGAGACCCGTCAGGTCTGGTTCGAAGATGCCTGGTGCGATTGTCCCGTGCTGGATCGTCGCAAGCTCCCGCCCGACTCCGAGGTTCAGGGACCCGCAATCATCGAAGAGGCCGGCGGCACATCGGTGGTGCCCTCAGGTTGGAAGATATCCGTTCATCCATCCGGCGCGCTGATTTGTCGAAATCCAAAGGCAGACGCTTGAGTTGACGGCGGGCCGGGATTAGCTTCCGTCATCGATAACTGGATACAGACCCATGACACCTGCTGAAACGGCTCACGAATTTCACAGCACGGAGCCTAGGACACACGAAGAATGGTATGAACTCGCCGCGCGGGTTCTCCCTGGCGCGGGGCTCGGCGGATATTCGCTGCCTGAAGATGTTCGTTTCGTTATCGAACGGGGCGAGGGGGCGCATCTTTTCGACGTCCGCGGATGTCGCTATATCGATTATGTCGGCGGCGCCGGCGCGCTGATCCTGGGCCATGCGCACCCGCACGTGATCGATGCCGTTCAGGAATCGGCGCCCAAGGGGCTACATTTTTTCGGCACGCTAAACGAATACTGCGTCAGGCTTGCGGAAGTGCTGGTTGATGCCATCCCGTGCGCAGAAAAAATCGCCTTTAGTACAACGGGATCGGAATCGACGTTTTACGCCATGCGCATTGCGCGCGCCTATACCGGGCGCAGCAAGATCCTGAAATGCGAAGGTGGATATCACGGGAACCACGACTATTCGAACTTCTCCGTCTCGCCGAGCCAGCCGGCAAACTATCCCGCAGGGCGCCCCGATACGGCTGGAATGCCCGCCAGCATCCACGAAGAGGTTCTGATCGCGCCATACAACGACCTTGAGGTCGTTCGGCGCCTGGCCGAAGAGAACAGGGACGATCTCGCGGCGATCATCGTCGAGCCTGCGCAACGCGTGATTTTTCCGAAAGAAGGTTATCTGCAGGGGCTTCGCGATATCTGCGACGAGCTCGGCATCCTCCTGATCTTCGACGAGGTTGTTACCGGTTTCCGCCTAGCCTATGGCGGGGCGCAGGCCTATTTCGGCGTGATTCCGGATCTGGCGAGCTATGGCAAGATCGTCGGCGGCGGCGGCCCGGTTGGGTGCGTGGCCGGCAGCGAACAGATCATGGAACAATGCAACCCGGTGAACCGCGGCGGCGCGAATTACGCCTATATCAACGGAACGCTCCACGGCAACCCGGTCGGGTGTGCGGCGGGGCTCGCCACGCTGGAGATCCTCCGTGAACCCGCCTTTTACCAGCGCCTGCATGACCGGTCGGCAGGATTGCAGTCGATGTGTCAGGAGGTTCTGGACAGGCACGGGCTGGCTGCGAAGGCAATCGGGCAGGCGTCCCTGTGGCAGATCGTCTTTACCGAGGTGGAGCCCGAGAGCTATACCGATTTCCTGCGGGCCGACATGGCGTCGACGCGAGAGCTGGACCGGCTGCAGATGCATGAAGGCCTCTATGTTCTTCCTGCGGTCAGGCGTTTCGTGTCGGCTGTCCATTCCGACGATGATTTCGAACAGACGGTTTCCGCGCTGGATGCGGCCTGTCTTGCGTTCAAGAACAGACAGACATCGTGACTCCTGACGGTTCACGAATAAAAGGTACTGCCGTCCTGTTTTCGGAAATGACCCCGCCGGATGGCGGCGAGGATACCTTCAACGCCTGGTATGACGGGCATCATACCCCGAGCCATGTCGAGGGCGTTCCCGGATTTCTTTCCGCCATGCGGTATCAATCGCCAGCCGGTCCGCACTATCTGGCAGTTTACGAACTTGACGGCGTGGAAACGCTGGATAGCGATGAGTACAGGTCCCGAAAATATACGCCGGACGATATTACCCGGGAGACACTCAACAATGTCTCGGGTTTTACCCGATATATCGGCAATGAGGGATATTTCGCCGTTGCTGACGACGATATCCGGACGGTTCTCGATGCGCCGGTTCTATGGTGTCAGCTCTTCAGCGTTCCCATGGAGACGCGAGCCGCTTTCGATAGCTGGTTCGATGAAGAATACGCGCCGCTCGCTATTGCTTCCGATGGTTTCCTCGGCGTCAGACGCTACGACATTGTCGACTGGGATCCGGAGCCCCATACGCATCTAATCCTGAATTACCTGGAAAGTGGCGATGCCATGGAGGCGTCGGCGTTTCAGAATGCCCGTTCGACCGAGCGCTACCGGGACCTGGCAGGGCAGCCCTGGTTCCAACCCACTTCGGTACTTTACTGCCGCCGGCGCACCCGATTCCTCAAATCAGGACCTGCGCCTGACTAATTCCATTCGCTAAGGGAGAACGCGATTATGGCCATTTCCAATCAGGACACTTACGACAAGGGACTTTCGATCCGCCGCGAGGTACTGGGCGGAGAGTATGTCGACCCGAATATCGCCAAGGGAAAGGAAGACGATTTCCATGGCGCGATCCAGGATGTCGTAACGGAATATTGCTGGGGCATGGGCTGGGGCCGGGAAGGGGCCCTGGATCGCAAGACCCGTTCGATGCTGACGCTGGCGATCCTGACCGCGCTCGGCAAACCGGCTGAATTGAAGGCGCATACGCGCGGCGCGCTCCGCAACGGCGCGACAGTCGAGGAACTCCGCGAACTGTTCATTCACGCGACGGTGTATTGCGGAATACCGGCCGGGGTCGACGCCTTCCGGAACGCCAAGGAAGCAATCGACTCCTGGGAAGCGGGCGAAAAGGGCTGACCGTTATCGGGAAATCAATGGGCGCTGAGTAACCGCCCGTAACCTTCGACCCGGTCTTCGACCCCACAACGTCTCAGCGCCGCCCAGAAGCTAGCACTGTTGCTGCTGAGAACCGGCTTTCCGAGTTCGTCTTCCAGCGGCTGCAGAATGTCCGCCGTTCCGAAATCGGTACAGCAGATCAGAACGGCGTCGGCATCCGCACTGTCTACCGAACGGGCGTGTGCGTATGCATCCACCGGCGGAACGCGAGAAATCTTCTGGATTTTCTCTAGCGACCCGCCAAGTCCCAGTCCGGCGATCTGCGTAACCTCGAAGCCATGTCGCTCGATGAAAGCCTTTTCCTTTTCGTTGGTGGCGTCGATATAGGGGGTCGCCATGGCGACTTTCCTGACGCCAAGCGATTTCAACCCATCGAGGATTGCCTGGGCGGTAGAAAGGGCGGGACGCCCGGATCTTTCTTCCATCGCGCCAAGCAATCGGTCTGCCGGACAGGCCATGGACCCGGAAGTGCAGCCATAGGCCACGACGTCGGCGCCCGCGGCAATAAGCTCTCCCGCAGCGCGACCGGCCCGGTCGAGCATTTCCGCGAAATCGTCTGCCGCCGGATCGCTTTCAAGCGGGACACGCGTGAAATGGACAGTGACGCCATCCGGTTTCATCCGGTTGAATTCGATTTCGTTCGTCGTATTGCTGACCGGAATGATGGTGCCAATACGCGCTCGCCAGCTTGCCGGTTTTTCCGAGAGAGACATGATTTTAACGAATTGGCTGGATCTTGCTGCCGCCCGTGCCCTTGATATCGATTTTTGCCCCGGCCCGGAGTTTCTGTACCTCCTTTTCGAAGACTTCGTCGGTCATTTTCTGGCGTAGCTCATCGACGACGTCTTCATAGCGCCGGCTCCCGGAGACGCGACGTTCCTCCAGCTTGATGACATGCCAACCGAACTGCGTCTGCACCGGCTCGGTCGTCACCTCGCCTTTCTTGAGGGCGAAAGCGGCTTTAGAGAAGGGAGGCACCATTTGTCCTTCACTGAAGAAGCCAAGGTCGCCCCCGTTTCGCCCCGACGGACCGGTAGACTTGTCCTTCGCCAGGGTTGCAAAATCTGCGCCCTTGCCGATCTGTCCGATGATGACCATGGCTTCTTCGCGGGTCTTCACGAGGATATGTCGGGCGCGAATTTCCTCACGCTTGGGTTCAAGGGCGACCATTTTTCGGTATCCGTTGCGGAGATTGTCCTCGGTGATCGCCGTCTGCATTTTCTCTTCCATGTAAATCTGGTTGAGGATGCCCTCGCGAACCATTTCCAGGCGGGCCTTGACGTCCGGTCGATCTGCAAGTCCCCCTTTGCGGGCGGCGTCGGCGACAAGCTTCTGATCGACAAGGCGTTCGATAAGCTGCTGGTAGATCTGCTCCAACGGGATTTGCTGATATTGAGGCGGCAGGTTCTGGTAGAACATCGCAACCTCTCCAGCAGTGATCTCCCTGCCGTTGACCGAGGCAACGACTGTCCTGTCTTCGGTTGAGATCATCGGGGCAGGCGTGGCTGGCGCCTGGGCAAATGTCTGGGAGGGCAGGAGAAGCGTAAGCAGGATTGCAGGGAGTAAGGTCCGGATCATGTCGGATTCCTGTTTGCTGAAGTTTAAATGCAGTCTTGCAGATGGCGCGGCTCAAACCAGCCCGAACCGAACCCGGTAAACGGATTGTGTAAATGGCGAGCCAGAGGCTGTCAGGCGGTTCGCTGCTTACGACTGGCGGCCCATTCAAATCCAACCGCCAATACCGTAATAACGATGCCGATCAGTTCCACATATATTGCGGTCTCGAACGCCTCGTTCGGGATAAGCAGCATGATGCCGCCGGCCATAAAGGCGAACCTCAGCAAGGGGCTAAGGTCCCGCAGGAAATATCCCTGAATACCGCATGTTGTAACCCAGACACCCGCCACTGCGGTGATAAACGCGACTACAATGTCGAACGGTTCCCCCTGCATGATCAGATTCGGTGACATGATAAACATCACCGGGACCACAAGCGCTGTCCATCCAAGACGAACGGACGTCACCGCGGTGGCCATGGGGTTGGCATGCGCCAGATTGGCCGCAACGAAGGCGGCGATCGCCACGGGCGGCGTGATCAGCGAGACGATGCCGAAATAGAAGACATACATGTGTGCCGCAAGCGGGTTGATTCCCAACTTGACCAGTGGCGGCGCTGCGATGATTGAGACGAGGAGATAAATCGCCGTGGTCGGCATGCCCATTCCAAGTATGATGCAGATCACGGCTGTGAGAGCGAGCAGGGCAGCGAGATTGTCTTCACCCAGCGTAACCATTGCCTGGGTCAGCGCCTCTCCGAGCCCGGTCGCACCCAGGATGCCGATGATCACCCCGGCCATTGCGCCGATGATAACGATTTCGCTGCCGCCGCGGACGCCTGTGTCCCGGACGGCGTAAATCACTTCTCTTACCTTGATTCTTTCTCCCTTGTAGCCCAGGAGCCAGTTAACGACGATGACAGTGGCGCCGGACCAGAGGGCAGCGGTTTCGGGGGCGCGATTCATCCCGAAGAGAGCGTAAATCAGAACCACGAAGGGGAGAATAAAGAACCATCCTTCCTTAAGCGTTCGAACGAGCGGTGGGATGAGCTCTTCGGGAACCGGCTGGATTCCTTTCTTCGCCGCTTCGAGATCGGCGTAAACGAAGACTGCGACGTAGTAGAGCACCGCCGGAATAATGGCGGCGACGACGACTTCTGTGTAGCCAATCTCAAGAATCTCAGCCATCAGAAAGGCGGCAGCCCCCATGATCGGAGGCATGATTTGCCCGCCGGTTGAGGCAACGGCCTCAAAAGCTCCAGCGACCTTCGGTTCATATCCGCCTTTTTTCATCAGTGGGATGGTAATCAGACCGGTGGAGGCGACGTTTGACACGGCCGTGCCGGAAATTGCGCCGAACAGTCCGGACGCAATAACCGCGATTTTGGCAGATCCGCCGCGACTTCTTCCGATCATTGCGGTGGCGATGTTCGTGAACCACTCGGAAGCGCCGCCCTTAAGAAGGATCTGTCCGAAGAAGACGAATGGTAGGACAACGATGACCACGATCGTTAGAGGAAGGCCAAGTATAGCAACGCTGTCCGCAGCGAGCGTCGAGGAGAGATATTCAAGAGACTTGTCGCTGGCCTGGAAAAGCCCTGGTACGTGATGACCCCAGATCGCGTAGGCAATGAAGGTCAGCATGATAATGGTTAGGCTCCAGCCAGCCGTTCGGCGAATGGCTTCGACCGTCAGGGGAACGAGAAAAGCGCCGATAAGGGCTGCGTCAGATCGCAGTTCGAACAGGTTTTCCTGAAGGTCCGGATAACGTACCGCAAGGACACAACCTGCGGAGAGGCCGATGATCGCAAGAAGGGCGTCGTACCAGGGAACCGTCGTTTTGGTTGTTCCCATCGAAAAGGGCGATTTGATGAAGACGATGGCAAGAGCCAGGCCGAGGGCCAGAGCCATTCCCTGCTCGGTAAATATCGCCCAACCGAACTCCAGATGAATCTGAGACGCGAAGAAAATCGGTATCAGTGCAAGGGTTGCTCCGAGCCAGGCGATGACTGTACGCCACACACCGGAAATCGTCAGGTCGGTGTCACCCTCGCTATGAGCTGCTGAGATGCCCTTTTCTTCGGCCATCGTTTTTTCCTGTCAAAAAAAGAATAGGTGCAACGAGCGGGACCCGCACCAAAATACAGGCGCGGGTCCTAGCACTTTCTGCAGTCGAAATTCGACGTTCTTAACGCGACCAGAGGCCAAGCTCCTTGTAGGCCTTGATAGCGCCTGCGTGATACGGGTACTTCGCACCCTGGTCCTTCTGGGCCCGTTTCTCGTTGTAGGTCCGCCAGACGGGGCTGACCGCATGGAAGTCCTTCACGCCGGCAACCATCGCCTTGGCGACTTCGGCGACTGTCTTCTCGGGCACGTTCTTGTTGGTAAAGAGCATGAAGTCGTATCCGATCAGCACCACTGAAGGCGTTTTAACCGCAACGTAAGGCTTGGCGGCCTTGACTTCTTCAAAAACGCCGCCGGGGATGGTCGCGATCCATTTCTTGGCATCCGCCGTATCGGTCGGGAAGCTGAGATAGCGAACACCGCTGGAAATCTTGGCGTTCATGTCCTTGTTCGGACCGCCGCCGACACCCGCAATAACGCCGTCTACCTTACCCTGCTTGAAGAGGTTCCAGTGCTGTGCAAGACCAACGGCCGGAACGCGCTTGATCTCTTTGTCGTAATTGATCCCAGCGGTACCAAGCATGACCCGGGCGAAGGCATCGAACAGCGGGGCGCCCTTGAACCCGTAGGCGAAGCGTTTGCCCTTCAGGTCGGCGACTGTCTTGATGCCGGAATCGTTCTTGACGAGCAGACCGGTGCGGAACCGCATCAAGGTCGCCACAAGGCGCAGGTTGTCATACTTACGCTTTGACAGCTGACGTCCATCGACCGCCATGGCGTACTGAACCATATTCGATACAGCGAATTCCAGTTCGCCGGCATTGACCACGGGGATGTATTTCTGAGTTCCACCCATGACCTGACGGCGCATTTTCAAAATGGTTTTGCCGGAAACGACGTTGGAAATCGCCGTCGTCATCGCGGCCACCATCGAGCTCTTGGTGCTGCCGAGGCCTACAGTCTGCGCATTGGCTGCGGTCGCGGCAAACATGGCCGCAGCGGATACCATCAATACCCTGTTGAACATTTTACTTCCTTTTTCCAGTTATCAATAACCTATTCAGCTCCTGCCGACCGTGAAAAAGCCGTTCAGCCAACAGGTCGGCGCGGATCGTAGCGTATTTGTAACTATGTTTGAAGAGCCCATCGAGAAAGGTTTCGATGGCCCTGCCTTTCAGAATACAGTCAGGCAGGATGCGGTCAGGTGTCGCCGTTGAAACGATCGCCGATGGACTCGTAAACCTGCGTGCTGGACTGAAACCAGGGCTCTTCAGCAAGCCGCTTGCGCCAGTCCGTATCACGCGCGGCGTCCCGTTCCGGAGACGTCAGGGCGGCCAAATCGTCCAGGTAATGGATCGCGAGATGCGTCCAGGGCTGGGGTTCGCCCTCGATGATCTCGAACCGCCTCACGGCAAGCCAGCTGGGGCATTTTAGAAGCAAAGGCACGTGCTCTTCGTCGTACCACGCGTTGAAATCCGCCGCCCTTTCATCGGGAACGCTGAAGAAGACCGCGTACAGGTACGGGCAGTCGATAAAATCATCGCCGGTGTCGTCGCGCTTCGCTTCAGCGATTTGGTTACCGACATAGCGCGAATAGTTCTGGACGTTCGAAAGCATCCAGGCAGTCTGGGCGTTCGGCTGGGCGCGTACCTTCTGATATTCGGTACTCTGGAGAACGTCTTCGGACGCGATTTCGTATACCGCAAGATAGTTCGGCCGGTCAGGGTCGCAATAGCGCTTCGCGCTCAGAAAGCCGGGAACGGCAGCCCTGACCCGGATGTGGTGCGAGTCGTACCAGTGATTGAAATCGTCTTCCCAGTCAGGATCGGGAGACATTTCCGTGAACAATATGGTGGCGCCGCTCAACGCCGTTCTCCTCAATCTATCGGTTGAAGGACGAACTTCGAATGAACCCTGTCATCATCGATGTCCATGTGCAGAGGTATTTTGCAACAAGGTAGGGGGGAAAGAAAGGGGGGTAATTCGCGAGTCGGGTTCGACGCCACAGGATCATAAATAGAGCCCCAACAAATAGCGGCAGTAGCCCCGGAGAAGAAAGACTGATCATCGCCTCGCTGATGGCGTTGCCGGCAAGGACCCGGTTGCCGGCGTCGAAACGGATGGACTGTTCCATTTCGATATGGACGAAATCACCGCCGATCCCGCGCGAATAAGCGCCCTGGACGTTGGTCGTGCCGCCAAGAGAGGAGAAGGTCGTCCCGTCCACGCCGTCATTGACCTGCTGATTAAGCGGATCGTTGGCCGGCAATGTATTAAAGGCGTAGCTCAGGAAACCGGCATCGGTAAATTGCTGGTCCAACGCTTCAACCGCCGGTGAAATACTGCCATCGCCAGCCGAAAGCACGACATCGGTTCCGGCCGGAAAATTATGGTTGGCGTCGTCGAAGCCATGGATCGACCATGCTGTATTTTCGCCAGTCACGCCGTTCCAGGCCTTGTGGACCTCCTGGAAGATGGAATCGGCGAGATGCGCAACGTCGGCCGTTCCCAGGCCGTTTGCGTTGCGGTGTGCGCCGTTCATCAGGAATCCGAGCGCGTTGGCCTGTCGAAAGGCGTTGGCGCCGATTTCCCAGCTTCTGGTATCGAACCTGACATGCGGGGCTTCGACGAGTATATCGACGTCGTTGCCGAGATTGATAAAATAAGAGCCCCAGCCACGCGTTTGCTGGTTGCCTACAAGTACTTCGCGAAGGCCGTGATAAACGTTGTTGGTGACGTTATCGGTGAACTGCACCAGCTCATAATTGAGAGCTGCCGCCTGAGCATCCGCCGCGACGCGATTGCCGGAGAACAGGGTGCTTGCGAGGGTGTTGAAATCCGCCAACTCCTGATTGGTGGGGGCAACGTAGAGATTCGATCCGCTGGTAAAGGTCAGGTCGCGCAGTCGCTCGATTTCTGCGACGAAGTCGCCGACTTCGACAAGAAGCGCATCGGCAGGTCTCGACGTCCAGACGAGCATGAGCGCGACAATCGCCGCTGCAACCGATGAGAATCTAATCGATATCATTGAACCTTATCCAACCCGCACACTGCCCGTTCAAGCCTGATTCATCTTGTTCGAGGGGGATCGATTTAGCAATTGGGGGCGCGATACTTTAGTGAACTCGCTCACAGAACAAAGGAATCCTTTTCTTTGGCCTGAACCGCGTTTGAAGTTGACCCTTGAAGCAGAAAAGCAAGAATGCCTTATTAGCTGAGGCTGAAACCTGCTGTTGAAGAGGCAAGAGAAAGATGGACGGGAGCCTGATTACAAGGGATTTCTCGGTAATGGTCGACGACCGGGTGAACCAGGGCGTATTCCGGGTGGAGCGCTCGATTTATACCGACGCCCAGGTCTTCGATGCCGAGATGGAGCGGATTTACGACCGAACATGGGTCTATCTGTGCCACGAAAGCCAGATTCCCGAGGCGGGTAGTTATTTTGCCTGCGAAATAGGCCTCCAGCCGGTACTCGTCGTTCGACAGAAAGACAATTCGATCAAATCCTTTCTGAATGCGTGCTCCCATCGCGGAGCTCTGCTGACGGCGACCAAGCAGGGAAAGGCGACAACTCTTACCTGCCGTTTTCACGGCTGGGCTTACGGTTGCGACGGGCACTGCGTCCGGATCAAGGCGGAAAAGGAGGCCTATCCGGAAGACGATTTCGACCGGGCGCAATACGACCTGACACCAGTCGCGCGAGTCGAAAGCTATCGTGGGTTCGTGTTCGGCACTCTCAATCCCGATGTCGAACCGCTTGAAGAATCCCTCGCCGCAGCGGCCGGATGGATCGATCTTTTGGTCGATCAGTCACCCGAAGGGCTTGAGGTCGTCCCAGGTTCTTCGACCTATACGATCAGGGGCAACTGGAAAATGCAGGTCGAAAATTCTGTCGACGGGCATCACGTTTCGACCGTGCATCGCGTCTTCGCTTCTACGGTAAGCAACCGGGAGGAACGCGAAGGAAGCGTGGGGCTCGCCCGTACGGAAGGCGGTCGCATCACCGGCAAGGTACCCTCGGGAGCGTACGATCTGGGCAACGGTCATATGTCCATCTGGGCGCAGCATACGACACCCGAACGACGCCCGATCTGGCAGAAAAAGGACTGGCTTGAGGCAACCTACTCGCCGGCCAAGGTCGAATGGATCCTTGAACGGGGCCGTAATCTGGCTGTGTTCCCCAATGTCATGATCATGGATAACCCGTCGACCCAGATCCGGGTCGTGAAACCGATCTCCGCCGACCGTGCGGAGGTAACCGTCTATTGTATCGCACCGAAAGGGGAGAGCGCCGAGGCGCGTGCAGCGCGGTTACGCAAGTTCGAGGATTTCTACCTGACTTCGGGGATGGCGACATCCGACGATATGGCGGCACTGGAAGACACACAGGCCGGCAGTCACGCCCGCGCCGTGAAGTGGAACGATTTTGGGCGCGGCATCGCCAGCATGATCGATGGACCGGACGAGATCGCCGAAGCGATCGGTCTCAACCCGGTTTCTTCTAATCCGAGCTGGGAGAACGAAACGCTGTTTTTCGGGTTTTACCGGAAATGGCGCGATCTCATGTCTACCGAGCCCCAGGGCTGAGCGATGGATGGCGCTGTGACGGATCTGAAAATCGACGACGCGCTCAAGCGCGACGTTTCCGAACTGATATACCGGGAAGCGACTTTTCTCGACCGTCGACGCTGGGAGGACTGGCTGGGGCTATACACACAGGACGCCGTCTATTGGGTTCCTTCCTGGAAGAACGAGGAAGAAACCACGGATAACCCGGAAACCCAGCTGAATCTGATCTATCTGAACGGTATCGGTCGCATGGAAGACCGGATTTTCCGGATTGAGTCGCGAGATTCCTATGCTTCCATGCCTCTGGAACGCACGGTGCATGTCGTCGGCAATGTGCTGGTGGAAGCTGTTGATGGAGATGAAATCGAGGCTTTCGCGAATTGCCTTGTGCACAGTTACAGCGACAAGGAAGCGCAGACCCGGGCCAGCCTGTACGATTTCAGGATCCGTTGCACGGGAGACGGGCTCCGGATTGCGCGCAAGAAGATCACTTTCATCGACGACCGGATCGCTGGTCCGGTCGACGTCTATCACCTGTAGGAAATCGGAATGCTGACAGTCTGCAAGGTCGCCGAAGGCGAGGGCGGCATCGCCGTCCTTGAAGGGGAGCCTCGTGAACCAGGACCGGGCGAGGTGATGATCGAGGTCACCGCTGCGGGTATTTGCGGGACGGACATGCAGATCTATTACTGGGCGCCCCGGATGGCGCGGCGGATGACCCTGCCGCGCGTGCTGGGGCATGAGGCCTGCGGCAGGGTTGTGTCTGTCGGTCCGGATGTGGCGAGCCCGAAGGTAGGCGATTTCGTGAGCCTCGAAAGCCATGTGTTCTGTGGGACCTGTCGTCCCTGCAGGCTCGGCAACGCCCATCTGTGCGAGAATACGACCTATCCCGGGATCAATTTCGATGGCGGTTTTGCGGAGTACGTCACCGTACCGTCGCAGATCTGCTGGGTTAACCCACCGGATTTGCCTTTCCGGGTTGCGGCCATGATGGAGCCGTTCGGCATTTCCGTACATGCGACCCTTGCCGGTTCGGGCGTCGCCGGAAAGACGGTGCTCATCAACGGGTGTGGCCCGATCGGGCTGATGAACATTGCGGCAGCGCGGGCGCTTGGTGCCCTCAGGGTTATCGCTTGTGATCTCAACCCTCTCCGCTTGAAAACCTCTGAAACAATGGGTGCCGACCGTGCCGTCCAGGCGGATGAGGACGATCTGCAGTCCATCGTCCGCGATATGACGAACGGGTCCGGGGTCGATGTGGCAATCGAATATTCAGGGTCCGAAGCGGGTTTCAACGCCTGTTTCGAGGCGCTTGCGAAAGGGGGCGACTTTCGGCTGGTGGGCGCTCCGCCAAAGCCAATTCCGGTCGATTTCACCTACTGGCTCCTGAAATGCCCGTCGATGCAGAATATCCACGGGCGCCGTATCTGGGACAGCTGGCAGAAGGCGGCCGATCTTGTTGCCTCGGGTGCGGTCGATATCGGACCGATCCATAGCCATGATGTCCCGTTGAGCGAGGGCGCCAGGGGTTTCGAACTGATCAGGGAAGGCAAGGCGGTCAAACCGCTACTTGTTCCCTGACCGATCAAGGATAGTAAAATGAGCAAACACAGCCTGACGCTGGTGTTCGAAGACGGCCGTAGCGAAACGATCCAGGCGGATGAATCAGACACGGTCTATCTGGCCTGTCTGCGCAACAAGATTCGTATCCTCACCGATTGCCTTGAGGGCGCCTGCGCAACCTGCAGGGGACGCTGTATCGAAGGCGAATACGAACTCGACGAATATGCGGAAGAAGCGCTGTCGGACGAGGAATTCGCTCAGCGTGAAGTCCTGACTTGCCAGATGCATGTCAAATCAGACTGTATCGTCGAGTTTCCCTATGCTTCGAAGGAAGCGTTCCGGGAAGGGCCCAAAAGCTGGACATGCGTAGTTGTGGCGGTTGAAATGGTCTCCTCGACCGTCGCGCGACTTGAAATTTCGCTGAAAGCGGGTGAGGAGGGGCGTCCAGCCTTCCTCCCCGGCCAGTATGTTCACCTGTCAGTGCCCGGTACCGATGAAGTTCGTTCCTATTCCTTCGCGAATCCGCCGTCGGAGACCGGAAATTTCGAGTTTTTCATCAAGCTGCTCGATGATGGCGTTATGAGCGGCTGGCTACGGGAAACCGCGAAACCGGGCGAGGAAATCGCCATGACCGGTCCGTTCGGGCATTTTTACCTCCGTCGGCCAGATACGCCTGTCGTCATGGTCGCGGGCGGAACCGGACTGGCCCCGATGTTGTCTATGCTCGATCACATGGTCGCGCAAGGCTGGACCGGGCAGAAGGTGCATCTGCTCTGTGGGGCTAACGCCGTCGAAGAATTGTTCTCAGACGACAAAATCAAGGCTTATTCGGGACAGGGGATCGATCTTTCCATCGATTACGCCGTCGTCGAGGGGAGCGACGAATGGAGGGGGGCAGTCGGCCATGTCACGGATTTGCTGAACGACAACCATCTGGCCTCGGAATCGGAGATTTATCTCTGCGGGCCGCCTCCAATGATCGAAGCAGCGGAATCTTGGCTTGCAGCGCAAGGCGTCGACGGAAAACGCGTTCACGCCGAAAAATTCCTTCCGAGCTAAGAAAAAAATATTAAAAAACAATTGCTTGTCGTGAAATTCTACGACTTCAATTGAGGAATTGGTCAACGACACAAAAAGCGTTGACAACGCCCCGAAAAATCCTATTTTCCTTTCGGACCGGATCGGTCCGATATAGCCGGACCGATCCGGTCCGAATTGAAAATTGCCGTCCGAGGACAGATTTTCGGGATGATCAAGCTCAGCCGTCTGGCGGATTACTCGATCGTGATGATGACGCAGCTTGCGGCGCGTCCGGGCTCGCTTATGCAGGCGCCTGATATAGCTCTCGTGACCGGCGTTCCGGTTCCCACCGTCAGCAAGGTTATGAAGAAGCTGGCGCAGTCCGGTCTGGTTGATTCCCACCGAGGCGCAAAGGGGGGCTATGCCCTTACCCGCGCGGCGACGGAGATTCCGGTTACGGAGATCATTTCCGCGGTGGACGGACCAATTGCGCTGACCGAATGCACGGTGCCAGATGAAAGCGGCTGCGAGCACGAAGCTTTGTGCCCGACGCGAACCAACTGGCGGAAAATCAACGACGCGGTTGTGAGCGCACTGGATGATATCACGCTGGCTGACATGACGCCGCAGATGGCCCCGTTCGTACCGCCGAGCTTCGGCGTTGCGGCTAACCACCAGACAGGGGAGAACGCCAGCAATGGCTGAGACGGCGCCCACAGCAGAACAGCTTGCCGAGGACCGGACCTACAAATACGGATTCGTTACGGAAATCGAGTCCGAATTCGCGCCGCCCGGCTTGAACGAGGATATCGTACGCTTCATTTCGGGGAAGAAGGAAGAGCCCGAATGGCTGCTGGATTGGCGGCTCGCTTCCTATCGCGCCTGGCTCAATATGGAAGAACCGCGCTGGGCGCTGGTCGATTTCCCGCCGATCGACTACCAGGACGCCTATTACTACGCCGCACCGAAGAAACCGGAAGACGCGCCGCAAAGCCTCGACGAGGTCGATCCCACGCTGCTCGAAACATACGAGAAGCTCGGCATTCCGCTGCATGAACGCGCAATTCTTGCCGGAGTTGCGGTGGACGCGGTGTTCGACAGCGTTTCGGTCGCGACAACCTTCAAGGACAAGCTGGAGGAAGTCGGCGTCATCTTCTGCTCGATCAGCGAAGCGGTGAAGGAACATCCGGAGTTGATCAGGAGATATCTCGGTTCGGTCGTGCCGCAGAACGACAATTTCTATGCCACGCTCAACTCGGCTGTGTTCAGCGACGGAACCTTCGTCTACGTGCCGGAAGGCGTTCGCTGCCCAATGGAGCTTTCCACCTATTTTCGCATTAACGCCGCAAAAACCGGGCAGTTCGAACGTACCCTGATTGTCGCGGAGAAGGGCTCCTATGTCAGCTATCTGGAAGGCTGCACCGCCCCGATGCGCGACGAAAACCAGTTGCACGCGGCTGTGGTGGAACTCGTCGCCATGGATGATGCGGAAATCAAGTATTCGACGGTACAGAACTGGTATCCCGGCGACGAAAACGGCAAGGGCGGAATCTACAACTTCGTGACCAAGCGGGGTGTTTGCCGCGGGCGTAATGCCAAGATTTCCTGGACCCAGGTCGAAACCGGTTCCGCGATCACCTGGAAATACCCGTCCTGCATCCTCGAAGGTGACAATTCAGTGGGTGAGTTCTATTCGGTGGCGCTTACCAACAACCGGCAGCAGGCCGATACCGGTACCAAGATGATCCATATCGGTCGCAACACCAGCAGTACGATCATTTCCAAGGGTATTTCCGCGGGGAAGGGACAGAACACCTATCGCGGACTGGTGAAGGTGCTGAACGGAGCGGAAGGCGCCCGTAACTATACGCAGTGCGATTCGTTGCTGATTGGCGACCGATGCGGCGCCCATACGGTTCCCTATATCGAGGTCGGAAACCCGTCGGCTCAGGTGGAGCATGAGGCGACGACCTCGAAGATCAGTGAGGACCAGCTTTTCTATTGCATGCAGCGCGGGCTTTCTGCGGAAGACGCCGTGTCGCTGATCGTCAATGGTTACTGCAAGGAAGTGCTCAAGGAACTGCCGATGGAGTTCGCGGTCGAGGCGCAGAAGCTGCTGGCTGTAAGCCTCGAAGGCAGCGTCGGATAGGAACAGGAAATCAGTTATGGCAATGCTGTCGATCAGAAATCTTCACGCGACGGTCGCGGGAAAGGAAATCCTGCGGGGAATCGATCTCGAGATCGAAGCGGGAGAAGTTCACGCCATCATGGGGCCCAACGGGTCGGGTAAGTCGACCCTGTCCTATGTGTTGTCCGGACGGGAGGGATACGAAGTCACCGATGGCGAGGTTCTTTTCAACAGCCAGAACCTGCTCGAAATGGAGATTGAGGAACGCGCCGCGGCCGGTGTGTTTCTGGCGTTTCAGTATCCGGTTGAAATTCCCGGTATTTCGACCATGAGCTTCCTTCGGACAGCGCTTAATTCGGTCCACCGCGCTCGTGGCGAGAAAGAGCTGGAGGCGGTCGAGTTTCTCAAGCTGGCGCGCAAAAAGGCAAAGGCACTCGAAATCGATGACAAGATGCTGCAGCGTCCCGTCAACGTCGGTTTCTCCGGCGGCGAGAAGAAGCGTAATGAAGTCCTCCAGATGTCGATCCTGGAACCGCGGCTGATGCTGCTCGACGAGACCGATTCCGGGCTCGATATCGATGCGCTTAAGATCGTGTCCCAGGGGGTCAACGCGCTGCGCGATCCCAATCGCGCTTTCCTCGTCATCACGCATTACCAGAGGCTGTTAAGCCATATTGTGCCCGATCGGGTCAGCGTTCTGGCGCAGGGCCGCATTGTGACGACCGGCGGCAAGGATCTCGCGCTTGCGCTGGAAGAGAAAGGCTACGCTGCGGTGGGCCTTAAGGATGAGGCTGCGGCGTAAGATCATGGCGGAAGCTCTGAAACAGGTAGTCACGCCGGCTGTGGAGCGCGAGCTAAAGCGGTTTGAGGCAGCGCGTGGGTCGCTTCCAGGCGCATCGCAGGCTTGGGTAGAACAGTTCCGCACGAACGCGGTCGAACATTTTGCTCGAACGGGCTTTCCGACCACGCGGATCGAGAGCTGGAAATACACCGATCTGCGGCACGTCTTCCGGAACGAGTTTTCCGGTGCGCCGGGGAACATCGAAGATTTCGATACTCCGTCTTTGTTGCCCGAAGGCGACGGACCTGTTGTTACGTTCGTTGATGGCGTGTTTTCCCAGTCGCTGTCCAGTATTGGAAAGCTCGCGGATGGCGTCCGCGTTCTGCCGCTTTCGCAGGCGCTGGACGCCGGGGACAGGGGACTTGAGGAGACACTCGGAACCGTCGCAGCCCTCGACTCGCCGACGCTTGCCGGTTTGAACGCCGCCATGATGCAGGATGGCGCTTACATCGATGTTTCTGACGAAGTCGAGCTGGCCGCTCCGGTTCGAATTGTCTGCCTGACCAGCAACGGATTTTGCGGCGCGGCACATCTGCGGCATGTCATCAGGCTGGGGAGAAATGCCCGGGCGACTGTGTTGCAAGCCTACTTTGGGACTGACGGCGCGATCGGCCTGAGCAATACCGTGACGGAATGCCGGGTTGAGGACGGTGCCGCCCTGAATTTAATCAAACGACAGGAAGAGGATATCGGCGCCTGGCACATGGGTCTGGTCGCCGCAGAAGTCGGTCGCGATGCCTCTTTCGATGCCTTTACCCTGTCAAGCGGCGGGCGAACGGCGCGCAATGAAATCCGGGTTACGCTCGCCGGGGAAGGCGCCAATGCGAGACTTAACGGCCTCGCCCTCGGGCGCGGCCGGCAGCATTGCGACAATACAACGGATATCCTCCACGCGGTTCCGCAGGGAACCAGCGGACAGCTATACAAATCCGTCGTCGACGACAGCGCGCGGAGCGTATTTCTGGGACGTATCGAGGTCGCCCCGGATGCACAGAAGACCGATGCCCGCCAGATGAACCGGAGCCTCCTGCTATCCCCCTCCGCTCAGGCGGACAGCAAGCCAGAATTGATCATCCATGCCGATGACGTGAAATGCGCGCATGGCGCGACAGTTGGGGACCTCGACGAAGAAGCGATGTTCTACCTTCGAAGCCGGGGCGTTTCCCGCCGAGAGGCAAGGGGACTTCTGGTCCAGGCTTTCGCCGGAGAAACCCTGGAGAACGTTGAGGACGAAACGATTATGAAATGGCTGGAGGACGGGCTTCTCCGGTGGCTGGAACAGTCAGGCGAAAAGGAACTGGCGGCATGACGGCAGCGACCGACATCCGGGACGCCGGTTCAGGCGTCGTCTTCGACATTGAACGCATTCGCGCCGATTTTCCTATCCTGTCGGAGACGGTCTACGGAAAACCACTGGTCTATCTCGACAGCGCCGCCAGCGCCCAGAAACCGCGCCAGGTTATCGACGCGATTTCGCACGTATACGAAACCGAATACGCCAACGTCCATCGCGGCGTCCATTTCATGAGCCAGAAGGCGACAGACGCCATGGAGCAGGCGCGAGAGAAAATCCGCGCCTTCATCAATGCTCGTGACGTGCGCGAGGTAATTTTCGTCCGTGGCGCTACCGAGGGCATCAATCTCGTTGCATCGAGCTGGGGACGCAAGAATCTGAGGGAAGGGGACGAGATCATCGTTTCCGAAATCGAGCACCATTCGAATATTGTTCCGTGGCAGATCATCGGCGAACAGACGGGGGCCACGCTGAAGGCGGTACCTGTCGACGACAGCGGTGCGCTGATCCTCGACGATTATGAAAAGCTTTTTTCGGACCGGACCAGAATGGTGGCGATGACGCATGTCTCCAATGCGCTGGGCACCGTCACGCCGATCAAGCGGATAATCGATATCGCTCATGAGAAGGGTGTACCGGTCCTGGTCGACGGCTGTCAGGCTGCGCCGCACGTGGCCATAGACATGCAGGCGCTCGACGCTGATTTCTATGTCTTTTCCGGCCACAAGATTTACGGCCCGAGCGGGATCGGCGTGCTGTACGGCAAGGCGGAACTGCTGGAAGCGATGCCGCCTTACCAGGGCGGCGGCGAGATGATCGACACCGTCACGTTCAAAAAATCCACTTGGGCAGACCTGCCCTTCAAGTTCGAGGCCGGCACTCCGAATATTGCCGATGCCATCGCCCTTGGCGCGGCGGTGGATTACCTGAACGACATCGGCTTCGATGCCATCACGGCCTATGAGCAGGAGTTACTGGACTATGCCACTGAACGGCTCTCCGCCATTAACACCATCCGCCTGATCGGGACTGCGCCCGAAAAGGCTGGGATCGTTTCCTTCCTGCTCGGCGACGTGCATCCCCACGATGTCGGCACCATCCTCGACCGGGAGGGAATTGCGGTGCGCACCGGGCATCACTGCGCGCAGCCGGTGATGGAACGTTACGACGTGGCTGCGACAGTGCGGGCGTCATTCGGTCTTTACAACACGCCGGGAGACGTCGATGCGCTGGTCGCGTCGCTCGGTCGCGTACAGGAGATATTCGGGTCATGAGCGACGGCGGTCTTGCCGACCTTTATCAGGAAGTCATTCTCGAACACAGTCGCCATCCGCGGAATTTCGGACCGGCGGATGATGCGAATCGGAGCGCACGCGGCAACAACCCGCTCTGCGGCGACCGGGTGACGATCCATCTGAAACTCGACGGCGATGTCATCGAAGACGCCAGGTTCGAAGCGCGCGGCTGCGCCATTTCGCTCGCGTCCGCGTCGATGATGACGGAAATGGTCAAGGGAAAGACCGAAGAAGAGGTGCGGGACCTTTTCGAGCGGTTTCATGCTCTTGTTACCGGGAAAACAGAAGCAGAAGAAATGGGTGGGCTGGAAGTGCTGGCCGGCGTTAAGGATTTTCCGACCCGCATCAAGTGCGCGACGCTGCCCTGGCACGCAATGTCCGCGGCGCTTGAGGGCTCCGACGACGATGTGAAGACCGAGTAGTGGAGCAAGGTCCGGGCAATGTTCTGGAGAAAGAAGGAATCGAAACCGGCCATGCCGGAAACAGGGGAACCAGTTGCGATGCAATCCGAGGAATCGGCGGCGAAAGCCGTGACACAGACACCACCCGAAACCACTGAAGCGTCCCATTCAATCGAATACGCTCAGCTTGAGGGCAAGGTGATAGAGGCGATTTCGACCGTTTTCGACCCCGAAATTCCGGTCAATATCTATGAGTTGGGACTGATCTACGACATCGATATCGACGGTATGTCGGATGTGAAGATCAAGATGACGTTGACCTCACCGGCCTGTCCCGTTGCGGGGTCGCTGCCCGGCGATGTGCAGCGCGTTGTGGAGGACGTCGAGAACGTTCGCGCCGTCGACGTCGATCTGGTCTGGGAGCCTCCCTGGACTCCTGACCGGATGAGCGAAGCGGCAAAACTCGAACTCGGGTTCATGTAGGAGTACCGTGATGGCGACACAGACATCAGGCAGGGAACGTCCCGATCCGCTCAGCGTTACGGGTGCTGCAGCGGCGCAGCTCAGAAAACTCATCGAGATGCATGATCCCGATGCGGCCGGCATCCGACTCGGCGTTCGAGAGGGCGGCTGCAACGGCATGACCTATTCGATGGATTTCGCCAAAGAGCGCGACCCAATGGACGAAGCGATGGAAATCGACGGCGTGACGCTGCTGATCGATCCGATGTCGGTGATTTATCTGGTCGGAACAGAGATGGATTACGTTCAGGAAAAACTCGGCTCGAACTTCGTCTTCCGGAACCCCAACGAAACCGGCCGGTGCGGCTGCGGCGAATCCTTCAGCGTCTGACGAAAGACCAGTAACCCGAATGCCCAAAGTCTATGCGATTGACGGCGTCACGCCTGTCGTCGATCCCTCCGCCTTTATCCACCCGGCCGCGACGCTGATCGGCGATGTCGTAGTCGGTGCGAACTGTTATGTCGGTCCAGGAGCAAGCCTGCGTGGCGATATGGGCCAGATCGTCATGAAACCGGGCAGCAACATGCAGGACAATTGTATCGCCCATACGTTCGCAGGCGGCGAAACGGTTCTTGAAGAAAGTGCCAATGTAGGTCATGGCGCAATTCTCCATGGCTGCCATGTGGGGCGATGCACGCTGATCGGTATGAACGCGGTCCTGATGGACGGCGCTGTGATCGGCGATTTTTCGTTCGTTGCCGCCCTTGCGTTCGTCAAGGCCGGTTTCGAGGTGCCGCCAAAAACGATTGCCGCCGGTATTCCCGCGAAGGTTCTACGCGACCTCAACGATGAAGAGATTCAGTGGAAGCATGACGGCGACCAGGACTATCAGGGAATCATACGCCGCAGCCACAAAAGTCTCGAACACGTCGAAGCCTTAACAGATGTATCTTCCGTCACTGGACCGCGGATCGATGCGCCGGGCATCCCGCCACTATACAAAACGCGAAACAAGGACGGGTAGGAAGGCTCAGGAGAACGCTTTAAACCCGATCAGGGTGAAAGTGTCCTTGATCCCGGAAAGCGTCTGGATCTTTTCGTTTACGAACCGGCCGATATCGGCATCATCGCCAAGATAGCATTTCATCAGCAAATCGTATTCGCCGGATATCGAATGCACTTCGGATATCTGTTCGACGTCGAGCACGGCGGTGTCCGCAACCTCATACGCCTTGCCAAGTTCGCATTTCGTGAAGACGAAAATTGTCTGCATGCCCGTTCGCCTGTCAGCCTATTTCTTGCCGGCCGATCTTAGCATGAAGGCAGGGACGTGGTCACCCATTCCGACGACAGCATCGTCCTTGGCCCCATTGTCCCGATTGTCCCGATTGTCCTGTTTATCTTCCGCCTGACGACTGTTCTCGCCCCGGTTCTCACGAGCTGGCCGCTTCGGCCGTTTCTTGCCCGGTTCCGCAGAGGTCGGTTTCTCTTCTTCCGCTACGGTCTCCGGTTTGCTTTCCGCCCTGGGTTTATCGCGTCCGCGAGGCGGCCTTTTCTTCCGAATCCGACCGACACGCCTGTCGTCACTGTCATCCAGCGAGGCCTCTTCAATTCCATCGATCTCGAATCGTTGGATCTCCCTGCCGATAAACCTCTCGACGGCGGCGACGAATTTGCCGTCCTCAGGCATTGCGAGTGTAAAGGCACGCCCGCTACGCCCGGCCCGACCGGTCCGCCCGATACGGTGGACATAATCCTCGGCATGCATCGGAACATCGAAATTAAACACATGCGACACAGTCGGCAGGTCCAGCCCGCGAGCAGCGACGTCGCTCGCCACAAGCAGCTGAAACTCGCCGGCGCGGAATTTGTCGAGCGTCTCCAGCCTGGCGGGCTGCGACATATCGCCATGCAGCATCGCGACACTGTATTTGTGACGCCGCAGGGAACGTTCGAGCGTGTCCACGTCGCGCTTGCGATTGCAGAAAATAATAGCGTTGACGATTTCTTCGCGGTCGACGAGTTTTCGTAGCGCGTCCCGCTTGACGAAGTCGCGACCGTCAATGACCGACAGGAAATGTTCGACCGTCTCCGCTGCCGATATATCGGGCGAAATCGTAATTTCCCGCGGATTCATCAAAAACTTGTCGGCGATCGACCGGATCTCGGGCGGCATGGTCGCAGAGAAGAACAGGGTCTGGCGTATGGTGGGCATCAGGCTGACGATGCGTTCGACGTCGGGAATGAATCCCATGTCCATCATCCTGTCAGCCTCGTCGATCACGAGGATCTTGATATCGGTGAGCAGAATGCCGCCGCGCTCGAAATGGTCAAGCAGACGTCCGGGGGTCGCGATCAGAACATCGACGCCGCGGTCCAGTTTTGAGTTCTGGTCCTCAAAGGAAACGCCGCCGATCAGCAGCGCCATCGAAAGCTTGTGATACTTGCCGTAGGTCTTGAAGTTCTCTGCGATCTGGGTAGCGAGTTCGCGGGTCGGTGTCAGGATCAGCGACCGCGGCATACGGGCCCGCGCGCGCCCCGACGCCAGGATCTCGATCATGGGCAGGGTGAAAGAGGCAGTCTTGCCGGTCCCTGTCTGCGCGCAGCCGAGAACGTCGCGCCCCATCAGCACGACGGGAATGGCCTGTTCCTGTATGGGCGTGGGGGTTTCGTAGCCGGCCTCGTCGACCGCCTTCAGGACTTCCGGGCCGAGCCCGAGGTCGTCAAAACTCATTGGAAATGAAGTATCACACTCTGTCGCGCATTGTGCGCTGTCAAAACTAGCGCTCTATGTGGGCCTTTCCGCCAGATAAGTCAAACTGTTAGTCTTGAAATCGTCGCTGTTTCGACCGACGATACCCCGAAAGGGACTGAAATCATGCCAAAACTGCTTACTCAGGAACAGATCGACCAGTTCAGGGAACAGGGATACGTATCCCCGGTCCGCATCATGTCGGAACAGGAAGCGACGCTTGTCCGCCAGAAGGTCGAGGCGTTTGAAAGCGCGCAGGGCAGGGGGCTATACGGGCTCCAGGTCACCAAATGCGCGCTTCTGTTTCCATGGATCTACGACATCGTCAGTCGCGATAACCTGTTGGATGCCGTCGAAGACCTGATCGGCGAAGATATCCTGATGTATCAGAACGGCGCGTGGTTCAAGGAGCCCTCATCGGATGCCTACGTAAGCTGGCATCAGGACTCGACCTATTACGGGATCGATCCGCTGGACATGATTACCTGCTGGATCGCCCTTTCGGACGCCAGTGAGGAGAGCGGCTGCATGCAGGTGATCGAAGGATCCCAGAAGCTCGGACAGCTACCCGTCGAATATACCGAGCTTACGCCCGACAATCTGCTCGCCAGCGGACAGAACACGATTCTCGAAAAGGAAACAGCGTCGATCGCGACCATGCCGCTCAGGCCGGGCGAAATGTCGATCCACCATGTCTGCACGGTTCACAGTTCGCTTCCCAACCGGGGTAACGATCGGCGCATGGGGTTCAGTGTGGCGTATATGGGCCCCCATGTCGCGCAGACCACTGAACTCAAGGCAACGGCGATGCTGATGCGGGGAAAGGACTCGTTTGGCCTTTACGAGCCGGAAATCCCGCCGGTGGCAGCCGACGACCCCGGTACGATCGAGAGACATGAAAGAGCCGTAACGCTTTATCGGGACAAGGCGAAAGAGGCGGGAAACCAGACCGCCTGGCGGCTCAACAAGAAACCCGCAGCCTAGGTGCGTCGATGCCGAAAATTCTGACGGCCGAACAGGTAGAACAGTATCATCGCGACGGGTTTGTCTCGCCGGTCCGGGTAATGTCCGAAGAAGAGGCGGTCGAACTGCGTCGTAAGCTGGAAGAGTTCGAAGCGACGCAGGGGGGCAGTCTTCAGGGAACGCAGCGGACCAAGGCCTGCCTGAGATTACCGTTTGTATATGACATCGTGTCGAACGCAAACGTTCTCGACGCCATTGAGGACCTGACCGGACCTGACATCCTGATGTACCAGAATGGCGCCTGGATCAAGGAGCCCGAACTGGGCACCTATGTCAGCTGGCATCAGGACATATCCTATTTCGGGATGGATCCACCCGATCTTGTCACTGCCTGGGTCGCATTGTCGCCCGCGGACATGGATAGCGGCTGTATACAGGTCCTACCGGGAAGCCAGAAACTCGGGATGCTGCCGGTCGAATATACCGAGGTGAACCCGACCAATATGCTGGCGAGCGGCCAGCGAGTGGTTCACGACGTCGATGAATCCCAGGCCGTGCCGATGCCGTTACGGCCTGGCGAAATGTCGTTACACCACGTCTGCCTGATCCATAGCTCGCTGCCCAATCACAGCCCAGACCGCCGGATCGGTTTCTCAGTGGCCTGCATGGCGCCGCATATCCGCCAGACAACGAAAGCCAAGGCGACCGCCATGCTGCTGCGCGGCGAGGACCGGTACGGAAATTACGTTCTGGACGAGAAACCGGCCACGGCGATCGATGACCCCGAATCGATTGCACGGCACGAAAAGGCAGTATCGCTCTATCGAACCAAGGTTGAGGAATGCGGCAACTCCAACGCGTGGCGTCTGGGCTGAGAGACCCGCGACGCACCCTTCGAAGCGAATCCATCAGGGTACCCGTCTTTCAGGGTACTCTGGGACCGGTGTTGTCGTTTTCGTAATCGTAATCGGAAACCATGTATCGCGTCGCAGCCTTAACCAGCTCCGAAAACTTCGGATCGTCGACAGAGGATACGTCCCCGACATAACCCTCTGTCGCCGATTTGACGGAATCGCCCTGGCAGAATGCGACTGAGATATTGACCCAGCGGCTTCGCGGGACAGTGGCCAGCGAACCGGGTTCCGTGCAGGCATCGTAAACGGAAATGCCTTTTCTCAGATCGAACGCCACGACGACCCGGTAGGGTCTGACGGTACGGTCGGAATGGGCAGCGACGAATTCCGCGGGCAATTCCCGGTTTTCGTGTTTCATGAGACCCCGAACCCTGTCGTCGAATCGGGCCTTTTCCATACCGAACGGATTTCCGACCACGACTGTCACGATCGCGCCGTTGCGAACGGCATTGGAAAGATCGCCTTTGAAATAACTGCCTCTGGGGCCGGGGTCGTCCTGAATGACGACCGAATTGGAACACGCGGTCGTCGTCAGGGCCATGACCGTGGAGATGATACAGAGTATCCGCATGATTACCGTTTCCGCAGCTGCAGTCTGCACGTCTAAAATGGGAACGGCTGGGCGGGATTTCAACGCAGGCTCGATGGCCGTTTCAGAGATCGAGGTTGTCGATAGCGGACTGAGCGTTCTTCTGAATAAAGGCCAGGCGGCGTTCGGGTTTCCGTCCCATCAGATCGTCGACGAGAACAGCGGTTCTCTTTGCATCTCCGGCTGCCTGGGCCGCGTCCGGAAGTGTGACGCGAAGCAGGGTTCGCCCCGCCGGGTCCATGGCCGTTTCCTTGAGCTGTGCGGCCGGCATCTCCCCAAGGCCCTTGAAGCGGCTTATTTCGATCCGCCCGCGCCCGGTAAAGTTCTGCTCGATCAGGCTGTCCCGATGCGCATCGTTCATTGCGTACATCGTGAGGGTGCCCTGCGAAATCCGATACAAGGGAGGAAGGGCCAGAAAGAGATGTCCGTTTTCAATAAGTTCCGGCATTTCCTTAAAGAAAAACGTCATTAGCAACGCAGCGATATGAGCGCCGTCAACATCGGCATCCGTCATGATGATGACGCGCTCGTAGCGCAGCTTTTCATCGTCGTATGACGAACCGATACCGCAGCCGAGCGCCTGGATAAGGTCGCTGAGTTCCTGGTTCGCGCGCATCTTCTCGGACGTCGCGCTGGCGACATTCAGGATTTTTCCGCGCAACGGCAGAACCGCCTGCGTATTCCGGTTACGAGCCTGTTTGGCGGAACCGCCCGCGGAATCTCCCTCTACGAGAAATATCTCCGTACCGTCCGCATTGCCGGACGAACAATCGGCCAGTTTTCCCGGGAGCCGTAGTTTGCGGGTCGCGGTCTTGCGTGCTGTCTCGCGTGCCTGGCGGCGCTTCAGACGCTCCTCGGCACGCTCAACGACATGCTCGAGCAGCGTCTTTGCCGCATCCGGGTTGCCGGTCAGGAAATGATCGAAATGATCCTTTATCGAATTCTCTACATTGCGCGCGACACCGGCGGTGACCAGTTTTTCCTTCGTCTGGCCCTGGAATTCGGGGTCGGGAACGAAAACCGACAGAACCGCCCACGCACCGCTGACAACGTCGTCCGGGGTGATAACGGAGGCGCGCTTGTTGCCAATCAATTCGCCATAGGCCTTGAGCCCCTTCGACAGGGCGGTCCGGAACCCGGCTTCGTGGGTTCCGCCTTCCGGCGTCGGAACGGTGTTGCAGTAGGAACTCATCCCGCCTTCATTGTCGACGGGCCAGGAAATAGCCCATTCGACGCGGCCCCCCTTGCCATTGAGCTTCGCCTCGCCGGCAAACGGGGCAGGGATGACAGTGTCCCGATTCTCCAACTGGCTCGCGAGAAAGTCGCTAAGCCCGCCCGGAAAATGGAGCGTTGCCTTATCGGGTATATCGTCTTTATCGCCGATCAGGGCCGGATCGCAGGCCCAGCGGATCTGAACGCCGCGATAAAGATAGGCCTTGGACCGCGCCATACGGTACAGCATGGCAGGGCGGAAGCGTGAGGCAGCGCCGAATATTTCCGGGTCGGGATGAAAGGCGACGGAAGTTCCCCGCCGGTTCTTGGCGGAACCCGCCTTCTTCAGCTTGCTCGTCGGGAGACCTTTCTCGTAGGTCTGCACCCAGAGCGTCTGGTCGCGCGCGATCTCTACCGTGAGCCGGTCGGAAAGTGCATTCACGACCGAGATGCCGACACCGTGCAGCCCGCCGGACGTGTCGTAGGACTTGTTCGAAAATTTGCCGCCCGAATGAAGCGTCGTCATGACAACTTCAAGCGCGGACTTGGGTTTGAATTTGGGGTGAGGATCGACCGGGATACCCCGTCCGTTATCCCGGATCGTCACCGTACCATCGGCATCGAGGCTGAAATCGATCCAGCTCGCATGCCCGGCCACGGCTTCGTCCATGGAGTTGTCGAGGATTTCGGCGGCGAGATGATGCATCGCCCGCTCGTCGCTTCCGCCGATATACATCGCGGGTCGGCGACGGACAGGCTCCAGCCCTTCGAGGACTTCGATGTCCTCCGCAGAATAGGAATTCTCCTGTTCGCCCAGACGTTTCGCATTCGCCGCCATGGCAATTTACCTGTCCCCGAATGTCAGATGCCATTTCTGACAATATGCTGTAGACAGGTTATATTCAACCACATCATATAGCGGGATGCAGGCGATTTTGTCGCAGATACGGTAGAACACAGCAATGACCGATTCTCTATCCCCGCCCAGTATCGACGCGGCGATCCGAATGATTGCAATGCCGGCGGACACCAATCCCAGCGGCGATATTTTCGGCGGCTGGCTGATGTCGATGATGGATATGGCAGGCGGGAATATCGCCTATCGGCGCGCCGGAGGCCGGGTTGCGACGGTGGCCGTGGACAAGATCGAGTTTCATCGGCCGGTCGCTGTAGGCGATGTCGTGTCCTGTTTCGGCGAAGTCGTCCGGGTAGGAAATACGTCTCTCACGGTCGCGGTCTCTGCCTGGGTGCAGGCCCGGCAGGGCGGAGAGGAGGTCAAGGTGACGGAAGGCTTGTTTACGTTCGTTGCGCTCGATCGCAAAGGGGATCCGAGACCGGTGGATATGCCCTGAGAAACTTCCGATCCGGGATCGCCGGGCACCTGGTACTGGCAATGCTTCCGAGTCCGAAGTGCAAAGAAAAACCCCCGGCAGTCGCCGGGGGTTTCCTTTTCGGTTCCGGAAAAATCCGATCCGGAAAGATCAGACGCTGTAGTACATCGAGAACTCGACCGGATGCGGCGTGTGCTCGTAATTGTAGACCTCTTCCCATTTGAGGTTGAGATACCCGTCGATCTGGTCGTCGGAGAACACGTCTCCCCGTTTCAGGAAGTCGCGATCGGCATCGAGCGCATTCAGCGCCTGGCGCAGCGAGTGACAGACCGTCGGCACGTCCTTCAGCTCTTCCGGCGGCAGGTCGTAGAGGTTCTTGTCCATCGGGTCGCCCGGATGGATCTTGTTCTCGATGCCGTCGAGGCCGGCCATCAGCATCGCCGTGAAGGCAAGGTACGGATTCGCCGTCGGGTCCGGGAAACGAACCTCGACACGCTTGCCGCTGGCGCTGTTCGCAAACGGAATACGGCAGCTGGCCGACCGGTTGCGGGCGGAGTAGGCGAGGAGCACCGGCGCCTCGAAGCCCGGAATCAGCCGCTTGTAGCTGTTTGTGGACGGGTTGGTGAAGGCGTTGAGGGCCTTGGCGTGCTTGATGATGCCGCCGATATAGTGGAGGCACATTTCAGAAAGGTCGGCGTATCCCGATCCGGCGAAGAGCGGCTTGCCGCCTTTCCACAACGACTGATGGACATGCATGCCCGAGCCGTTGTCGCCCATGATCGGCTTCGGCATGAAGGTCGCCGTCTTGCCGTACAGGTGCGCGACGTTGTGGACGCAGTATTTGTAGATCTGGACCTTGTCGGCCTGGTTCAGAAGACTGTCTACCTTCGTACCCAGTTCGTTCTGGCTCGGCGCGACCTCATGGTGATGCTTTTCGACAGTGACGCCCATGGTCGCCATCTGGGTCAGCATCTCGGCCCGCATGTCGCCCATCGAGTCGACCGGCGCGACCGGAAAGTAGCCGCCCTTGATCGCCGGTCGATGCCCGATATTCCCGCCATCGATTTCGGCGCCGGAATTGTACGGTCCTTCTTCCTCGTTGACCGAGTAGAAGGTGTTGTTCATCGAAACGTTGAAGCGGACATCGTCGAAGATAAAGAACTCGAGCTCCGGTCCGAAAAAGGCCGTGTCGGCGATGCCGGACTGGTTGATATAGGCCTCCGCCCGACGCGCCGTCGAACGCGGGTCGCGTTCATAGGGCTGTCCTGTGGTCGGATCGAGAATATCGCAGAACAGGATGAGATGAGGCTGGGCCGCGAAGGGGTCCATCACCGCCGAAGCGGGGTCCGGCATCAGGGTCATGTCTGATTCGTTGATATCCTTCCAGCCGGCGATTGACGAGCCGTCGAACATGATTCCGTCTTCGAAGACGCCTTCATCGACGGTATCGACGGCCTGGGCAGTGTGCTGCCATTTACCGCGCGGATCAGTGAAACGGAAATCGACGTATTTGACGTCGTGTTCCTTGACCATGTCGAAATATTTTTTGGTATCGCTCATCTGAACAGTCGTGCTCCTTGTGTGTTGTTAATCTTCTGGTTGTTAGATTGAAATCGCGGAAAATCAGATCGCTTCCGATCCTTTCTCCCCCGTTCGGATACGGATGGCCTCATCGATCGTCGACACGAAGATTTTGCCGTCGCCGATCCGGCCGGTATTGGCCGCTTGCTGGATGGCTTCGACCGAACGTTCGAGCATGTTGTCGTCCGTGACGACCTCAATTTTTACCTTTGGCAGGAAATCGACGACGTATTCCGCCCCGCGATAAAGCTCGGTGTGTCCTTTTTGCCGCCCGAAGCCTTTGGCCTCTATGACGGTAAGCCCCATCACGCCGACTTCGTGAAGTGCTTCCTTCACTTCGTCGAGTTTGAAGGGTTTAATGATCGCTTCAATTTTTTTCATGGGTTCCACCGGACCGATTTGATTAACGACGTTTCTGTCGGTCATTGAATGCATAAAGCGTGCCAAAACAGAAATTCAGTTAATTTATTGATAATAAATGGTATTTTGGAATTCCGGCAAATTCCACGGTCTCAGGCAATGCTCTCTAAACAGGCATCTTGCCTAATTTTTAAGCATGTAAAAGCTCGCCAAGAAGGGTTCTTCGCAAATCGCAGCCGGCGTGGTAGGTCAGATTCGAAACAGAGCGGACTGAACCAGATGAAACCAGCCAACTCGATTCTGTCCTCATACGGAACCACGATTTTCGAAACGATGTCGCGGCTCGCACAGGAACACAATGCCGTGAATTTGGGGCAGGGCTTCCCCGACGGAAATGGCCCGGCGGATGTGGTCGATGCCGCGACAGGCTATCTCCGTAACGGACTCAACCAGTATCCGCCTATGGCAGGCCTGCCGGCGCTGAGACAGGCGGTTGCAAACAGCAACAGACGGTTTTACGGGCTGGATGTCGACTGGCAGAGCGAGGTCGCCGTGACGTCCGGCGCGACCGAGGCTCTGGCATCCAGCCTGTTTGCGATGATCGAGCCAGGAGACGAGGTGGTCCTCATCGAACCGCTCTACGACTCCTATTTGCCGATAGTCCGGAGGGCGGGCGGTGTGCCGAAACTTGTCCGGCTCGAACCGCCTGACTGGAGGCTTCCGGAAGAAAGCCTCGCGGCAGCGTTTTCCGAGCGAACCAAGCTGATCCTTCTCAACACGCCGATGAATCCCTGTTCCAAGGTCTTCAGCAGGGAAGAGCTTTCGGTTATTGCGGACCTGGTGCTTCGCTACGATGCCTATGCGCTTTGCGACGAGGTATACGAGCACCTGGTGTTCGATGGCGCTTCACATGTTCCGCTCATGAGCCTGCCTGGTATGCGCGATCGGTGTATCCGGATCGGGTCCGCGGGAAAGACTTTCTCTCTGACCGGCTGGAAAGTAGGCTACGTGACCGCCTGTCCCGCGCTCCTCCAGCCGATCCTCAAGGCGCATCAGTTCCTGACCTTCACGACGCCCCCGAACCTGCAGGCCGCCGTAGCTTACGGCCTCGAAAAAGCGGATGAGTATTTCACCGGACTGGCCGCCGATCTTCAGGCGAGGCGAGACCACCTGAGCGACGGGTTACGGGATATCGGGTTCAAAGTACTCGATTGCCAGGGCAGCTATTTTATCACCACCGATTTCCGTCCTCTCGGCTTTAACGGCACCGATGAGGAATTCTGTCGCCATATCACCACCGAAGCGCGGGTGGCCGCGGTTCCTGTCAGTGCTTTCTATGAAAGCGGCGATATCGCCCATTTTGCGCGCTTCTGCTTTTGCAAGGAGATCGCTTCCCTTGACGAGGCGCTGAACCGCTTACAAAAGCACTTCGGAAAATAGTAGGCGAGGGCAGACGAGAAGAGTTGACGCCTTCCGGTCGCGCGTCTAAAGAAACCGTCCGGAAATTACGGCAGAATGCCGCATCCCGATGGCGAGCGTAGCTCAGTTGGTTAGAGCACCGGATTGTGATTCCGGGGGTCGTGGGTTCAAGTCCCATCGCTCGCCCCATTCCCCCAAGACCTGACTTTCAAAATGAGACGATCGGCGGATCCGAAACCTGATGCGCGGTCACGCCGAAGTGCGCACCGTTCGATAAATGATATCCAGGAGTTCTTCCGGAACGAAGGGTTTGGAGGCGTATTCGTTTATGCCGGCTGAGAGATATTTCTCACGGTCTCCTCTCATCGCGTTGGCAGTGAGCGCTATGATCGGGATGGTGGATTTGTCGCCGGACAGCGTCCGTATTGCACGGGTCGCTTCGATGCCATCCATCACGGGCATATGAATATCCATCAGGATAATGTCGTACGGGGCGTTCTCTACCGATTGAACGGCTTCCGCACCGTTGGAAACTACATCGACGATATGTCCTTCTTCTTCGAGGGTGGCCGAGGCGACCAGCTGATTGACCTGATTGTCTTCGGCAAGAAGAACGCGAAGATTTCGTTTCGAAGGGGCGACCGAAGACCCAATCGGTGAAACTGTTTTCTCATCGGTGTATTTGTGGGCGACAGGGCAGGGGAGCCTGAACCAGAAACGGGAGCCATATCCTTCGGAGCTTTCGCCCCCGATTTCCCCGCACATCATCCCGATCAGTTCCTTGCAGATCGCGAGTCCGAGACCGCTGCCGCCATAGGTCCTTGTCGTTGACGCGTCCGCCTGAACGAATCTCTTGAAGAATGTGGCCGTCTTTTCCTGGCTGATGCCGATACCCGTGTCGTCGATTTCGACATAGAGCCCAACCTTGCCGTCAGTCAAAGGCGTCTGCTTCAAACGAACGGTTACCTTGCCCATATCCGTGAATTTCAGGGCCTTGTGAACGAGGTTCGTCAGAACCTGTTTGAGGCGACCGGTGTCGGCGATGAGTGGAACCGAAGGAGCCGACGGCAGCATTGTCAGCAGCTCGACCCCCTTCCTCTCCGCTTCGGGACGGAACAGGCTTACGACATCCTCAAGGAGGTCGGATGGGATGAAATCGGATTCAGTCAGTTCGACGTGACTCGCTTCGATTTTCGACAGGTCGAGAAGATTATTCAGAAGCCCGAGCAGGACCTCGCCGGAGCTCTTGATTTTTTCCACGTAGTTTTCCTGCTTGTCAGACAGGTCGGTCCGTAGAAGCAGATTTGCCATTCCGAGAACACCGTTCATCGGAGTGCGGATTTCATGGCTCATGGTTGCAAGAAATTCCGATTTTGCCTGGTTGGCGGCTTCAGCCGCTTCTTTTGCAAGGGTCAGTTCGGTGGCATTCGCCTGCAGTTGTCTGGTCAGTTCCCGGTCGGTCACGTCGGTCCAGCTCAGGAAATACCCAAGCTGCTCGATCTCGTGACCTTTGATGTCGATACTCCGTCCTTCTTCTCTCAGGAGGAGCGAGAAGGGCAGGCGCGAATGCAGAGCCTTGCCAATG
>Ga0181593_10000243_pt1 | contig 46149 bp, 34 predicted proteins | sample 071ome_19_FD_133756 | JGI IMG/M metagenome (GOLD analysis project Ga0181593, IMG submission 133756) | Coastal salt marsh microbial communities from the Groves Creek Marsh, Skidaway Island, Georgia - 071413AT metaG (megahit assembly) | ecosystem: Environmental > Aquatic > Marine > Intertidal... | reverse complement strand
CTGGTCGTCGCTCGTATCATGGTGCCGGTTTACGAGGATGAGCCAACCGCCGTCGAGTCGGATGCCACAAGCCCTCACGCGGGAACCATGGACGCGATCGTGACGGGCATTACCGATGGATTGCGGCTTCTGCTGAATATTGTCGCGACCTTGATCGTGTTTGTCGCGCTCGTGGCCTTGGCCAATCAGATCATCGGCATCTTGCCGGAGGTTGGCGGCGCGGCCTTGAGTCTGGAGCGTTTGCTCGGTTGGCTGCTCGCGCCGCTGGCCTGGTTGATCGGGATCCCCTGGAGCGAGGCGATGGTGGCCGGCGGTTTGATCGGGACCAAGATCGTGCTCAACGAGTTGATCGCTTACCTCCAACTGGCCGGATTGTCCGAAGGGGCGCTGTCGGAGCGAAGCCGCGTCATTCTGCTCTATGCGCTCTGTAGCTTCGCGAATTTCGGAAGTGTCGGAATTACGGTCGCTGGAATGGTAAGCATGGCGCCCCAGCGCCGGGCCGAGATCGTCGGCCTCGGCATGAAGGCGCTTCTGGCCGGCTCCATCGCCACCATGATGACCGGCGCGGTGGTGGCTCTGCTGATTTGAGCATGGCCGCCTTGTGTGGTGTGTTTCCGGCTGAGGATTTGACCAACCAGAATTGATGGGAGCGCGCGATGCCGGGCTTGTACTACGAGGAATTCGAGATCGGGATGGAGTTCAAGCATGAGCTCACCCGCACGGTCTCGGAGATGGACAACATCATGTTCTGCGCCATGACCCATAACCCACAGCCGCTGCATCTCGACGAGGAGTTCAGCAAGGACACGGAATATGGCCAGCGCATCGTCAACAGCCTGTTCACCCTGGGCCTCGTGATCGGCGTATCGGTCAGCGACACGACCCTGGGCACCACGATCGGCAATCTCGGCATGACCGATACCCGGTTCGCGAACCCGGTCTTTCACGGCGATACGATCCGCTCGGTGACCACCGTCAAGGACAAGCGCGAGTCCAAATCGCGGCCGACCGCCGGCATCGTGATTTTCGAGCATCGTGGCTATAACCAGCGCGACGAAGAGGTCGCGTACTGCATGCGCACCGCCTTCATGCGCAAGAGGCCGGCATGATCATTCGTTCCTGGTTGTTCGTTCCCGGCGATTCAGAGCGCAAGCTTGAAAAGGCGCGGGAAAACCCGGCGGACGCGCTGATCCTGGACCTCGAGGATTCGGTGTCCGACGATCGTCAGGATATCGCGCGCCGGATGGTGTGTGATTATTTGAAAGACCGGCATGACCGTTCGCGTCAACAGCTTTGGGTGCGGGTGAATCCGCTAGATACCGATCTCTGCCTGCCGGACCTGGCGGCGGTGATGGCCGGCGCGCCGGACGGAGTTTGTCTTCCCAAGGTCTACTCGGCTAGGGATGTGAACACGTTGGCCAACTATCTCTCGGCGCTCGAGGCGCGAGAGGGACTGGAGATCGGCTCGACCAAGATCCTGGTGGTCGCGACCGAGACCGCGGCCTCGCTTTTGAGTTTTCACACCTATCTCGACGGTGTAACCGACCGGATGTCGGCGATCACCTGGGGCGCCGAGGACCTGTCGGCGGCCTTGGGCGCCAGCGACAACATGCACCCGACCTCCGGCGGCTATGACGATCCTTATCTGATGGCCAAGTCCTTCTGCCTGGCCGCGGCGCGCGCCATCGACGTGCAGCCGATCGGTGTGGTCTATGTGAATTACAAGGATTCCGACGGCCTGGCCGAGGATTGCCTGCGTGATCGGCGTTCCGGTTTCATCGGCAAGATCGCGATCCATCCGGCCCAGGCCGCGATCATTAACGATGCCTTCACGCCGTCCGAGGAGGAGGTCGCGCACGCTCGCCGCGTGGTCGACGTTTTCGAGCAAAATACCGGTCTCGGGGTCGTGGGGCTCGACGGTAAGATGCTTGACATGCCGCATCTGAAACAGGCGCGAAATGTCTTGGCGATGGCGGCGGAAATCGCGGCGCGGGGATAAAATCGTGGGGATTCGTCAAGTTCGATTTTATCCGCTCTCGTTAATGATTTCTTCACGATGCACGCTCATGCTTTGAGCATGGTATCACGCGCTCAAACTCTGTGGGAGCCTCTGGTTCCCACTGAAATTTCCGCGGCCGACGTCATGGAGGTCTTGCCCGGGTTTATCTGGCGTCTGGATCGCGATTTTCGATTTACCTATGTCTCCGACCAGGTAGCCGACGTGACCGGCATGGAGGCGGAAAGCCGTATCGGGGCGCGGTTTGACGACCTGGATTTCATCTGGGACCGAAACCATGACCCGCTGGAAAAACGCGCGGCGTTTCGAAGCGTGGGTGGGTTCGGCCCGGCTCGCGGCGGCCACCGAATACGTCTGGTGTTGAGCGGTAAACCGGTTTTCGAGGCGAACGAAGGATTCGTCGGTTTTGTCGGTTCGGCCATTGTCGTTGACCTCCCCGACCCCGGCATTGGTGGTACATCGATACCCGATATCGGCCCGACATCCCCGGGGGCTAGCCTGGCGCGTGATCGCCTGGACATGTTCCGTAATGCCGTTGAGTGTCTTACCGACGGGTTCGCCCTGTTCGATCCCGACGACAAGTTGATCTTCTGCAATACCAGTTTCAGGCGCATGAACGAGAACACACCTTGGAAATTCGATGGCGAAACCACCTTCGAGATGATTATCCGCTCCAACATGCGGCTGGGTTTGCTCGAGGAGGCGGTTGGTCGCGAGGAGATGTTTCTCGCCGAGCGCATGGCGAGGCATCGCGCGCCGCCCGAGGAACCGCGTTTGATGCGTTGGACGGACGGGAATGTGCTCCTGGTCCGTGAACGCAGGCTCGCGGACGGCGCGACGGTGGTGGTCAATACCGATCTGACGGAACTTTCGAAACGCGAGCGCGCCCTGGCCGACGCACTGCGCTCGGCCGAGCAGGCAAGCCGGGCAAAGTCGGCTTTCCTGGCGCGGATGAGCCATGAGCTTCGTACGCCGCTAAACGCGATTATCGGGTTTTCCGATCTGGTGCTCTCGGAGACGTTCGGGCCGCTCGGCTCGGAGCGGTACTATGACTATGTCGGCGACGTTAAGCGGAGTGGCGAGCATCTGCTCTCGCTGATCAACGACTTGCTGGACCTGACGGGGATCGAATCCGGTCGACGTGAGTATTTGTTCGAGGCTCACCGGCCAAGAGACTTGGTGCTGGCGGCTCTCCGCGCGGTACGCCCGATCGGCCGTCAGGCGGAAATTCGACTGCGTGGCAGCGCGCCGGTGACGCTTCCCCGGGTCACTGTCGACTCCCGGTCGATGCATCAATGCCTTTTGAACCTGGTTTCGAACGCGATAAAGGCCACGGGCCCCGGCGGGCGCGTGGTGATCCGTGTGGAAGGGGGTGGCGAAGGAGTTCTTGTTTTCCAAGTGTCGGATACCGGGAGGGGAATGTCATCGGACGCGATATCGCGCCTCATGACGATGTCCGCGCCAATTGCCCAGGATTATGTCTGCGAAGCCGACGGCGCGGGACTTGGCCTGCCGATCACCAAATCATTGATCGAAATCATGGGCGGTCGTCTGGAAATCGAAAGCCGTCTCGGCGAGGGTACCCGCGCCAGTCTTATCGTTCCGATCGCTTGACGCCGGGTTATTCAGCCGCCGCCGCTTCGCCCTCTTCCTGCTGAAGCGCGAAGATCGAGGTATAACCGCCCGACCAGTCCGGCGGCAGCAGGCAAGGCTCGGGGTCGAACTCCGCCCAACGCGCGGCCTTGCCTCGTAGAACCGCGCCGACCTGCGGGCAGGGCGAGGGATGAGGCGTTATCGGTAGGGCATCGGCCGCCGAATAGGCGTTGATCAGAAGCGGACGCATCCGGCCCGACATGTTCGGCATTGAGCCATGCACGGTCCGGCAGTGATGCACGGTGATGGTGCCGGCCTTGCCCTTCATCCAGCCGGCCTTCTCCATCGGCAGCGCGGCGGCGTCCGCGTCCGGCATGGCGCCTACCCATTCGTCCTTGTCGTTATAGTGATTGAATATCGGGCCGTTCTGGCTGCCGGGGATGGCTCCCATCGGCCCCATCTCGTCATCCACGTCGTTCATGTAGAGACCGATCGCCAGCACCGAATAGTTGGTGTGCGGATAGAACGGAATGTCCTGGTGCCACTTCACCTCCTCGCCGCCGCCCGACCATTTGAAGTTCAGCTTGGAGTGATGAAATACCACGTTTGGGCCCAACAAGTCCTCGGCGACATCCACGATCGGACCCTGGCTGGCGAACTCCCAATAGGTCTCGTGATGATTCACCGGCGCCGTCAGTCGCCGAAGACGAGGCGTCTCGGCTGAGTGGCCGGGCTCCAGATCGAATTTGGTGTCGGACTTGGTCCAGGCGCGGCTCTCATCGATGAAGCCGTTCGTCACCTCCCAGATCCGGTCCAGCCATTCTTGGCCGATGAAGCCGTCGAGTACCAGATAGCCATCGCGGAAATACTGCTCGCGCTGCGCTTGACTCAGGGTTTTGGGGGCGTGGGAGAGGATCTTTTCCGGCTGCATGGGAGCCTCCAGGGAGAGTGTTTTGAGCGGGACGATTGTATCAGGGCTTGAGTATAGCCAAGGCCATTGGGTTGGTAAAACCACGCGGTTCGGCGAGGTTGATTCCCCTCACAAGCTCACGATCTTGCCGGGGTTCATGATGTTGTCCGGGTCGAACGCGGTCTTCAGCGAGCGCATCAGGGCCAGCGCGTCGCCGTGTTCGGCCTGTAGGAAGCCCATCTTGCCATAGCCGACGCCGTGTTCACCCGTACAGGTGCCGCCCATGGCCAGGGCGCGCATGACCATGCGGTCGGAATGTGCCTGCGCCTCGGCGAGTTCGTCCTGGTTCTCGGTGTCGACAAGATAAACCAGGTGAAAATTCCCGTCGCCGACATGGCCGACCAGCGGCGCCTTCAGGCTGGTACTCGCCAGATCCGCCTTGGTCTCGTTGATGCATTCGGCGAGCCTGGAGACCGGCACGCAGACATCCGTCGCCCAACCGCCACAGCCGGGCCGCAGCGCCAGGGCGGCGTAATAGGCGTCGTGACGAGCCTGCCAAAGCTTGTTGCGATCTTCCATGCGAGAGGTCCATTGAAAGGCCGAGCCGCCGAGATCCTCGGCGATCGCCTGGACCGTACGGGCCTGCTCGGCGGCGCTAGCCTCGGTGCCGTGAAACTCGAAGAACAGGGTCGGCTTGGCCTCATAGCCCTCGAGTTTCGAGTAGGCGATGCACGCGCCCATCTGAACATCGTCGAGAAGCTCCATGCGAGCAACGGGAACCCCTGACTGGACGGTCAGGATCGAGGTGTTGACCGCGCCTTCCAGATCCTCGAACTGACAAACCGCCGAGGTTATCGCCTCGGGAACCCCGTGGACCTTAAGCGTAACCTCGGTGATCACGCCGAGCGTGCCCTCGGAGCCGACGAAAAGTCGCGTCAGGTCATAGCCCGCCGAGGATTTTCGGGACCGCCGCGCGGTCTTCACCACGCGTCCGTCGGCGGTCACCACCGTAAGCGACAGGACATTCTCGCGCATCGTGCCGTAACGCACCGCGTTGGTTCCCGAGGCCCTGGTCGCCGCCATGCCGCCGATCGAGGCGTCGGCGCCCGGATCGATGGGAAAGAACAGTCCGGTATCGCGTAAATATTCGTTCAATTGCTTGCGTGTCACACCGGCTTGCACGGTGACGTCCAGATCCTCCGGATTGACTTCCAGAACCGCGTTCATTTCCGAGACGTCGACACAAAGGCCGCCGCGCAAGGCCGCCACATGCCCTTCCAGCGAGGTGCCGACACCGAAGGGAATCACGGGAAACTTGTACTCGGCGCAGGTTTTGACCGCTTCCGATACATCGTCCGTGGAGCGCGCGAACAGCACCGCGTCCGGCGGCACCGAGGCGTGGTAGCTTTCATCCTTGCCGTGACGGTCCCGGATCGCGTCCGATGTCGTGAGTTGGTCGCCGAAACGCTGCTTCAAGACGCCGAGCACGGTGTCGCGGGTGCTCGGATCGGAGGGTTGGACATTGACCTGCATCGGGGGCTCCTGGATGTCGTGCTGGATTTGGCGCCACCCTAATCGAAGTCCCGCCATAGAGAAAGCCGGTCGAGGGGACGTGCCCGGTTATGCCGTGGAGCACGCGGGTGTCGCCAAGTTCCGGGTTCGGCGTTGCTCGACCACAATGGTCGAGCGAAAGCAATTCGTAACGCTTCATGCATCACATTTGATGAAGAATATGCGGCGCGCGTGTTTTGAGAGGGGCGGCTTGAAGATTTTCTCGCGGTAACTATTGTGTTAACGTTTTGGTAATGAATTAGCCTCAGAGTTGTTTGTTTGTGTGATAAGGCTCGGAGAATTCCAATGTGGTCGTCCCTGAAATCAGCTTTCGCGCCGGTCGAGAAACGGCAGGCGGTGCGACAAGATGCAACCTCCGGATCGGTCCAGATCGATAGCCGATCCTATCCTCTGGTCAATTGGAGCGCGACCGGCGTGTTGATCGGTGGCCACGGCGATCATCTCGCCAAGGGACAACGCTTCAAGATGCAGGTCGAGGTCAAGGACGGAACCGACGCCATCGCCTTCGGTTGCGAGGCTCTCGTGGTTCGCAAGCAAGGCGACAAGATCGCGGCCCAGTTCGTGACGATCGACAAAGCGGTCAAGGCCCGCATTCACAAATATTTCGGCCGCCGCGCCAGCGCTTGAAGCGACCCGCGGTAGCATTTGTTTTATCGATAAGATTTCGTCGGCTTTCTTGGCGCGCCGATGTGTCATGCGCTTGCGTATTTGGGTTATCTGTTTCCGGGTGGTCCGAGGAGAGTACGATTGATGGCTGGAATCTTTAGTGGCGGCCCCTTTCACTCGCTATAGGTTTTGGCCGATACGTTTGTCCATTATCGACAAAACGTCGTGATAGTTGGCTTCGATACGCGTTATTCGCTTCTCTGAAAGAGCATAGCCAAATCTTCCGTGGTAAACGTGTTTTCTAACATAATTCGAAAATATAAAAGAAATTTCCTCAAAAATTTATATTAATATGTATGTAATTTTCAAAAAAACGATAATTTATTTAAAATGAGTAATTTATATGGGGTTTTTATTATTTTATTCAGAATAATTATTTTGTGCTTCAACTTTATACACCCCCCACCGTAAATCCTTGACAGTTGGCATCGTTTTGTAGCCTAGCGTTGTTGCCATGTCTCGCACGATACTGTTGAAGGTCTCTGGATCAACATACGCATTGTCGTGTGTCTGAGCATCGACCACATCGGACATCGCCTGATCGACCGATTCGCTGATCGGTGAAATCTCTGGCGGCTCCGGAGTGTTGAGAAGAGCGTTTGACATTGCGACCGCTATTTTTTGAAAGGCGTATTGCACATCATCGATCAGCACATAGCATGCGAGGCGTTCGATCTTGTCCGCCTTATTCGCCCCATACTCTGGCGCTTCTCCGCAATCAAACCGACGTATCGCTTCAATTAATTCGTCCACGGTTGAGACAGAAGGGTTGATTCGATTTGAAACAACGTCCGCGAACGGTCCCACGGGCTGTGGATGATGGGATAGGCTGATGGTTGGAGTTCCAAGGATGGCGGCTTCCAAACCCGTCGTGCATCCCGTCTGAACAAGCAGATCCGCGGCCATGATCCACTCTTGAGGGTCCGTTCCAGTGACCACCTCCATGTTTTTGGTTTCCGACGCGAGGTCCCGATACACCGTCTCGCGCTCCGACGGGTGGGGACGGAGCACAATCCGGCGCTCGGGAAACACGCGACTCATTGAACGAACAAAGGATTTGATTGCGAGCACGTTGTTGCGATCGTGGTTTAGGTGGTTCTCCAGGAGCTCGAGATCCGCCGGCGCGGAGGGGTCTATATACCCAATTTGAATAAGCGCCTCCTTGTAGCGATCCAGATTCCTCTCCTTGCTGTTCGTGCCGCCGGAGTTGGTATTCACCAGTATAAAGGGTCCGAACCTATGTCGAATTTCCTCCACTTTCTCGCCAAGAGCATCGGTGAATGGAGGGCGAAGTAAGTCCACGCGGACATTGCCGGTGGTCTCGAGCTGATCGACGGAAAACTCCCTTTGCGACCGTAATGTTTCTTTATGTACGGCGCCTTGGCAAAAAACCTTGTGGAAAATGGAATGCGCATCCTTCCAGCAATCTTGAGCAATCAATTGTTCGTTCGAGTTCCCTAGGGCTTCCTCGTCTGTCGCAACAGGAAAAAATCCCATCTTTTTAATTTCACGACCAATATCAGTTTGTACTTTATTGATACCCTTGAAACACATCAGCCCACATGGGAACTGAGAAGAGTAAGAAAGCAACGCTCTGTCTGTTCCGATTACCGTGGTTATCCCGATCCGACTTAGTTCCAGTGCAATCAAGGTTTTAGCCTTAAGTTCCCGTATTTTCTTTTCTATCGGGAGATAGACGATGCGGTGCATTTAAGCCCCCTGCGAGGTACCGAAATGAAGGGCGTATTCCAAAACGGCTAAGCGACGCGGTTTTATTCAGTTCGATGGTCCGGATGCCAACATGCCCTCGGCGCGCCTAACAGAGACGGCCATTTTTCGCCGTTCGAGCGATCAGACCTGTTTGGTGGCAGCTTTGAGCATCTCCGCGTTCACGTCAATCTACCGTCGCGGCGTCCCCAAATGCCTATGCCGGCCAAGGTCATGATGGCCTTCGGACCAACGCGGGCATGCGACACTTGCTGATCAATGAGCTAAGGCCGGAATCGCCGGGGGCATCCTCGATTCCCGCCTTCTAAAACAGGTGTGGCGAGCGTGCCTGTGGGCTTTGATGACAGCCAGCGATCGTTTGAATTCTTGGGGCCCTAGGAAAATCATTAGCGGAAAGATAGGTCGTTGGGTGGGCGTGGCGTGCTCCTCTTCCCACTTGTTCTCGTTTCCATGGACAGCCTACTCTTTGTCTCGTTTGGGTCATTTCTGGCGGGGAGGAAGCCGATGCTATTACAGCCGACAAGAACGGACATGTTGGACCCGGCGCTCTACGAGGCGGTGCGCCGACCAGCGGAGCAGGCGTCTCCGCTGCCGAACTGGTGTTACACCTCCGACGAGTTTTATGCCCTGGAGATCGAGCATATCTTCAAGAAGGCCTGGAACTATGTCGGCCACGCTTCCCAGATTCCAAATCCAGGGGATTTTTTCGCCCACGAGATAACCGGCATGCCGATCCTGATCGTGCACGGGATGGATGGAACGATACGGGCTTTTCACAACGCTTGCCGCCATCGCGGCGCGCCGATCGCGTCGGGCGAGGGCAATTGTAAGCGCTTCACTTGCCCCTACCATTCCTGGACCTACAGGACGGATGGGAATTTGTTCGCCACCCCGATGATCGAGGAGGACGATAATCTAAGGCATGCCGATCTCGGCCTGCTTCCGGTTCGCATGGAACGTTGGCACGGGTTCCTGTTCGTCACCTTCGATGATGGCGCGGCGCTGTTGATGGAGTGGCTCGGCGATCTTCCCGGGAACTGCGCGGGTTACGGGCCGGAGAACCTTGTCTGTACCCGCCGGGTGCACTGGGATGTCGGGGCGAATTGGAAGCTGCATTTCGAAAACTTCAACGACTCCCTGCATATTCCCTTTATTCATGGGGGAACGCTTAACCGCCAGAAGGTCTCTGGACGCAAACGCTCCACCCATGAGGAGATCCAGGGCCAGATCATCACCCATTTCACCGAGCACGAAGGCAGCAGGGGCCTGATCCACGGCACCACCGGTTTCGAGCCAATCTCGACCTTGAGCGGGCGCTATACCAAGGGCACCTACTATCCCTGCATCCTGCCGGGCACGATGATGGGATGGACCATCGACTGTATGTGGATCTTCGAGCTACATCCGACCGGCCCTCGGAGCGTGCGCGTGGTCGGGGCCTCGTTTTTTCCGGAGGACCGGACGCGGCGAGACGACTTCGAGGAGATCGCGCGAAACTACTACGAACGCATGGACGCGATTCTGCCGGAGGATAATGACGCGGTGGAGATGCAGCAGAGTGGCCTGCGGGTGCCTGTCCAGGCGGCGTCGAAATTCACTCACATGGAAACGCTTTGCCATGCCTTCGACAGTTGGATCGTCGATCAGGTGCTGGCGTGAGGGGTATCGAGGTGGATCTCGCCGTGATCCCGAGCGGCGGTTGACCTTGGCTTCGTCAGACGCCAAAGTCGCCGGCTTGATCATAAAACCATCCCGTGGGCCTGAAGCGTGAGCATCTGGGGCAAGATCATTGGCGGCGCGGCGGGGCTCGCGCTCGGTGGACCGATCGGCGCGTTGTTGGGCGCGGTGGCCGGCCATGCCGTCGACAAGATGACCGGCGAGGAGGCCAGCGGTCCGATTGACGAGACCGCGTCGACCCGCAAGGTCGCCTTCACCATCGGCGTGATCGTGCTTTCCGCCAAGATGGCAAAGGCCGACGGCGTGGTGACCAAGGACGAGATCGCCGCGTTTCGCGAGGTCTTTCATGTCCCGGACGACGAGACCCGGAATGTCGGCCGGGTCTGGGATCAGGCTCGCAAGGATGTCGCCGGGTTCGAGCTCTACGCGCAGCAGATCGCCAAGCTGTTCAACCCAGGCTCTCCGGTCCTCGAGGAACTTCTCGGCAGCTTGCTGCATATCGCCAAGGCCGATGGCGTGGTGCATGAGAACGAGCTCGCCTATCTCGAGCGCGTGGCCGAGATCTTCGGGATCGACGAACTCGCGTTTCAGCGCCTGTTGTCGGTTCATGGGGCGGCGACCGGGAACGACCCCTACGGCGTGTTGGGCGTGGAGCCGGGCGCGAGTGATGACGAGATAAAGTTGGTTTACCGCAAACTGATACGGGAAAATCACCCCGACCGGCTTATCGCCGAGGGCATGCCCGAGGAATTCGTGCGCCAGGCCAACGAGAAGATGGCCGAGATCCAAGCAGCCTATGATGATATCCGCAAGGCCCGCGGCATGAACTGACGGGGCGGCTTGGTTCTAAATATTGCGCGTGATTAACCCGCGTGACCGTATGGGCTTGCGCGGCGAAGCGATGTTCGATATAAATTCCTCATGAGAACAAAACAAGAACAAAATTCAGCGCGGCGTATCCTCCACCTTTGGCTGCCCTATCTTTCGGTTGAGCGTTATCGGCGGGAAGCGGGGGGCGAGGCCGGAGAGCGGGCCCTGGTGCTCGCGCGGGACGAGCATGCCCGACGGGTGGTCGCCGGCCTGTGCCCCTTGGCGTCGACGGCGGGGATCGCGGTTGGCCGGTCGGTAACCGATGCGCTGGCGTTGGAGCCGTCCCTGTTGGTGGCGAGTGTCGACCCGACGGCGGACCGGGCGGCACTGGAGGCGTTGGCCGAGTGGTGTGGTCGCTATACACCCCTGGTGGCGATTGATCTGGCGGGTGGTGAGATCGGCGATGGCGGGCTTTGGCTCGACATCACGGGATGCGCGCATCTGTTCGGCGGTGAGGCGGCGCTTTTGGATGATCTGGTGAACCGGCTGTCCGGACAGGGGTGGAGCGGTCGGGCGGCGATCGCCGATACGCCGGGAGCGGCTTGGGCGCTGGCGCGTTTCGGCAGCCGGACGACGCAAGTGATCGCGCCCAGTGGGCAAGGAGCGGCGCTGGCGCGCTTGCCGCTCGCGGCCCTGCGCCTGCCTCCGGCGGCGGTGGAGGGCTTGGAGCGGGTCGGTCTGCGTCGGGTCGATGCCTTGATCCCGGTTGCCCGCTCGCCGCTCACCGCGCGTTTCGGGGCGGTGGTGGCGCTGCGTCTCGACCAGGCCCTGGGACTGGCGCCGGAGCCGATTTCGTCCCGGGCGCCAGTGTATCCTCATCGGGTCCGCCTGAGCTTGCCGGAGCCGATCGCCACGACTGATGACATTGCCCTGGCGAGCCAGCGGCTACTGGCGCGTCTGATCGAACGCCTGGAGCGTGAGCATCGCGGCGCGCGGCGCCTACGTCTGGCGTTCTATCGGGTCGACGGCTCGGTCCGGCAACTGACCATTGGCACCAGCCGGCCAAGCCGGGACGGTGCCGCTCTATTTCGTTTGTTCGCCGAGCATTTCGACAAGCTCGATCCGGGCTTCGGCATCGACGTGCTCACCCTCGAGGCGCTGGAACTGGACGTGGACGCGCCATCGCAGGCCGGGCTCGAGAACGGCTCCAGACGAAGCGCCGCCATGGCCGTCGATGCGTTGACCGATCGTCTGTCCAATCGCTTGGGCGCCCGGGCGGTTACCCGACCGGTGACGCGCGAAAGCCATGTTCCGGAACGGGCCGAGACCTTCGTGCCCATCACCTTGTCCTCCGAGGAATATTGGGAGCCCTCTGGAACTCCCGCCGCGCCGAATTTCACGGGGATGTCGGGGCCGAACCGCCCGGCGCGCCTGCTGCGCCGTCCGGAGCGGGTTGAGGCTATGGCTCTGTTGCCGGACCATCCGCCGGCTCGCTTCCAGTGGCGCGGGGCCGAGGTGCGGGTTGGCCGGGCCAGCGGTCCGGAGCGTCTGGCGCCGGAATGGTGGCGCGACCAGCCGCGGCACGCCACGCGGGATTACTTCCGGCTCGAGGATATCGAGGGAAGACGCTATTGGCTGTTTCGCGAGGGGCTCGCCGAACGGGGCGAGGCGCCGGTCTGGTATCTGCACGGGTTGTTCGCGTGAGCGGCGGGGCGAAGTGGCGGCATGACCGACTACGCGGAACTCCAGGTCACCAGTAACTTCAGCTTCCTGCGCGGCGGCGCGCATCCCGAGGAACTGGTCGAGACCGCCGCCGCGCTGGGGTATCGGGCGATCGCGATCACCGATATCAACAGCCTCGCCGGCGTGGTGCGCGCCCATATGGCCGCCAAGATCGCCGGCATTCGCGTCATCACCGGCGCTCGCCTTGACCTCGAGGATGGCGCCAGTCTGCTCTGTCTGCCGACCGACCGGGCCGCCTATGGCCGATTGACACGGTTGTTGACCTTGGGCAAGCGCCGGGCCGGAAAGGCGGAATGCCGGTTGACCCGCGCGGATGTTCGCGCGCATGGCGAGGGCCAGATACTCATCGTCGTGCCGCCGGATATGGCCGCGCGCGCGCGCGAGGATCATCCAAGTCATGACCATGACGGCGCTTCCCCTCTCCACGACTTCGCCGCCGAACTTGCCGCCGAACTTGCCGATTGGGTCCATTGTTTTCCCGACTCGGTCTATCTCGCGGCCAGTGTGCATTACCGGGGCGAGGACAAGGCGCGATTGGCGGTGCTCTCGGCGCTCGCCGAGCGAACCGGGGCGCCGTTGGTGGCCACCAATGACGTGCTCTATCACGTGCCCGAGCGCCGTCCGCTCCAGGACGTGCTGACCTGTATTCGAGAGCATTGCACGATCCGCTCCGCCGGTTTCCGGCTCGGCCCCAATGCCGAGCGTTACCTGAAGCCGCCGGCGGAGATGGCGCGGCTGTTTCGCGATCACCCGGACGCGATCGACCGGGGTATCGAGATCGCCGAGCGCTGTCGTTTCTCCCTGGATGATCTGCGCTACGAGTATCCCGACGCCTTGGCGGGCCCGGGCCGAACGGTCCAGGAAGAGTTGGCATATCGGACCTGGCTTGGCGCCGAGGAGAGATACCCGCCCCGGAACCATCCGGAAGGTATTCCCGACAAGGTGAAGGCCCAGCTAGAACACGAGTTGGGGTTGATCGCCAAGCTGGACTACGCGCCGTATTTTCTAACCGTTTACGACATGGTCCGCTTCGCCCGCTCGCGGGGCATCCTGTGCCAGGGGCGAGGGTCGGCGGCGAATTCGGCGGTGTGCTATTGCCTCGGCATCACCGCCGTCGACCCGGCGCGCTCCGACTTGCTGTTCGAGCGGTTCATCAGCGAGGAACGGGGCGAGCCACCGGATATCGACGTCGATTTCGAGCATGAACGTCGCGAGGAAGTGATCCAGCATGTCTACGCGACTTATGGCCGGGAGCGGGCTGGGCTAGCGGCGACGGTGATTAGCTATAGGGCTCGGAGCGCGGTGCGCGAGGTCGGCAAGGCGATGGGGTTGTCGGCGGATGTGGTCGGCGCGCTGGCCAGCCAGGTCTGGGGCTGGCACGGCAACGGGGTTGACGACGCGCGGGTGCGGGAGATCGGTCTTGATCCGAGCGACCGGACCCTGCGGCTGACCCTGGACCTGACCCGGCAATTGATCGGTTTCCCACGCCATCTCTCTCAGCATGTCGGCGGTTTCGTGATCACCCGGGGGCGGCTCGATGAGTTGGTGCCGATCGAGAACGCGGCGATGGAAGACCGCACGGTGATCGAATGGGACAAGGACGATCTGGATGCCCTCGGTATCCTGAAGGTCGATGTTCTGGCGCTGGGCATGCTGTCCTGCGTGCGCAAGGGCTTCGATCTGATTCGCCGCCATCACCGGATCGACCTGGATCTCGCCACCGTGCCGTCCGAGGACCCGGCGGTATACGACATGCTGTGCAAGGGCGATTCCCTGGGCGTGTTCCAGGTCGAGAGCCGCGCCCAGATGGCGATGTTGCCCCGGCTGCGGCCGCGAAATTTCTATGACCTGGTGATCGAGGTGGCCATCGTCCGTCCGGGACCGATCCAGGGGGACATGGTGCACCCCTATCTCAGGCGGCGTAACGGCGACGAGGCGGTCGAGTTTCCCTCCGAGGAACTGCGCGAGGTGCTCGGCAAGACCCTCGGGGTGCCGCTATTCCAGGAGCAGGCGATGAAGATCGCCATCGTCGCCGCGGGGTTCACACCTTCCGAGGCGGATCAGCTTCGCCGAGCCATGGCGACCTTCAAGAAGACCGGTCGAATCGGGCTGTTCCAGACCAAGATGATCGAGGGCATGGTCGAGCGCGGTTATGACCGCGACTTCGCCGAACGATGCTTTAAGCAGATCGAGGGCTTCGGCAATTACGGTTTTCCGGAGAGCCACGCCGCCAGCTTCGCGTTGCTGGTTTATGTGTCGAGCTGGATGAAATGCCATACGCCCGCCGCCTTCGCCGCCGCGTTGCTGAACTCCCAGCCCATGGGTTTCTACGCGCCGGCCCAGATTGTCCGGGATGCCCGCGACCACGGCGTGACGGTGCTGCCGCCGGACGTCAACCGGATCGGCTGGGACTGTGATCTGGAGCGGACCGAGAGCGGCGCGCTCGCCTTGCGGCTGGGGCTGCGTCAGATCAAGGGCTTGAAGCAAGAGGATGCCGGGCGTATCGCCGAGGCGCGCGCGGCGGGGACGCGGGATTACGCCGACCCGCGCGATCTGATGCGCCGGGCCGGGATCGGACCACCGGTTCTGGAGATTCTGGCCCGGGGAGATGCCTTCGCCTCGATGGGCTTGTCCAGGCGCCAGGCCTTTTGGGCGGTGCGTGGATTGGCGAGCGCGGCGCTGGAACCGGTGCGTTCGAGCGACGCGGGCTTGCCACTTTTCCTCGCCGCCGAGGCCCGTTCCGGCGAAGCGGTGCCTCGGGTGGAACCGGAAGTCACGCTCCCGGTGGCGCCGCTCGGCGAGGAGGTGGTGGATGATTACAGCGCGCTGCGCCTGTCACTGAAGGCGCATCCGGTGAGCCTGCTGCACGACGGCTTGGCGAGCGATGGCCGCCAGACCTGCGCCCTGCTGGACCAACAGCGTGACGGCCTCCGGGTCCGGCTCGCCGGCCTGGTGCTGGTGCGCCAGCGACCGGGTACCGCCAAGGGCGTGATCTTCATTACCCTGGAGGACGAGACCGGGGTCGCCAATCTGGTGGTTTGGGCCGACAAGTTCGAGCGGTACCGACGGGTGGTAATGACCGCCAAGCTGCTCGGCGTGACCGGGCGGGTACAACGCGAGGGTCGGGTGATCCACGTGGTGGTCGAGCAACTGGAGGATCTGACATCACGATTGGCGCATTTGACCGAGAGCGACCTGGACGCGGCTGGTTTCGAGGGCGCCATCGCCAATGCCGACGAGGTTCGCCGTCCGGGCCGCGATCCGAAAACGCCCGAGGGCCGCTCCGCGCAACCCGCCCCGCCGCGCCCAGGAGCTAAGGCCAGGCCGCTTCCCGTCTCGCAACCGCCACGCACTCACCCCCGCAATGTCAGAACCGACCTTAGAGTCGTCAGTCGGGATTTTCATTGAAGAAGTTGGTTGTTTGCCCATCGAGGCCTGGTCGGCCATTCTGGGGCTGCGGTGGATATCGAAGGCGAAGGGCCAATGACACAACAGGTTATCGCGCTCTGGGAGGAAGCCGAGGGGCATCGGGCGGCGGGCCGGCTCACCGATGCCGAGCGTTGCTTTCGCGCGGTTGACGACCTGCTGGGGGGCAATCCGCATCCCCGTGACCGCCTGGTCCAAGTGCTGCGGGAGCAGGAGCGTCTGGAGGAAGCTTGGGATCAGGCCGAACAAGCGGTCGCGGGCGAGCCTGGAGAACCGGTCTTTCACAACACCGCCGCCGGCATAGCCGACGCGCTGGGCGATGCGCGCCGCGCGGAGGGCCACTATCGTCGGGCCCTGCTGTTGGCCCCTGGGCTCGGTCTATGGCCCGCGCTTGCCAGTTTGCGTTCGCGATCCGGCGATCATCTCGGCGCGATTAAGATTTATCGATGCGCGCGGGTGCTGATGCCCAGCGATGTCGGGTTGATATTCGAGGACGCGGTCGCGCATCACGGCGCGGGCGATCTGGCCGAGGCGGCGCGCCGCTATCGTGCCGTCTTCAAGTCGGCACCGGGGCATGAACCGACATTACGTAACCTCGCTGTGTTGGCGAGCGAAACCGGAGAAGAGGCCGCCGCTCGAGACTGGTTGCGCAAAGCGCTGGTCGTCGCGCCGGCAAGCGTGGAACTGTCGCGCGAGCTGGGGGTAAAGACCCTGAATAACGGCGAGATCGCCCGCGCCTTCACGATGCAACGCCGTGTCATCCAGCTCGGGCCGAGTGACCTGATGTCCTGGGGCGCCTTAAGTGACGCCGGCCGGCGCCTGGAGCCCGAACGCCCCGATTCCGGCGGACTGCGCGACCTCGTCACCTGCATGGCCGAAGGCATCGTGTCGCCGCCGCGCCTGATCGGCCCGGCGATCGCTCTTTTGCGCCGAGAGCCGGGCTTCCTGGATACCTGCGGTGATATCGCGTCGATGCCGACCGCGCGTCTCGCCGACCGATTGGCGCGCGAGGGCGTGCCCGCGGCGATCGACAATCCCGGTTTGATCGGTTTGCTTGGTCTCTCGCTGCTTCCAGACCCCGATATTGAGATTGGCTTGACGGCGCTCCGTTCGGCTTTGCTGGAGATGGCGGTCCGTGACTTGCTGGACGCGCCGGAGTCTCCCGAAACGCCGCGAAACCAAGCCTGGGACGGGGTCATCCTCGCATTGGCGGAGCAATGCCAGCTGAATGAATATGTCTGGTTCGAGACCGCCGAGGATTCGGAGCGCGGGGCGATGTTGACCGAGCGGCTCTCCAGCCAAGCACATTGGTCCCGCGCGGCCTTGGTTCTCGGGTGTTTCAGACCGCCGATGTCACGTGATCCTGGCGGCAACGATGCTTTCGCCCGCTTCGAGGAACGATATGTTCAGACCCGAGAGCGCGAGCGCGCCATCGCCGAAAGCATGGCGGTTCTGACCGCGATCGATGATCCGGTCTCTATAACCGTTCGCGATCAGTACGAGGAGAACCCCTATCCGCGATGGACCCGTTTACCAGTCCGGCACGCTTGGCGGGACGATGAGGCGCGGAGGGGCCTCGCGAAATGCTGATCGCGGGATGTGGTACCGGGCAGCACGCGTTGCTGGCGGCGGAAAGATACCAGGACGCCAACATTCTTGCGATCGACCTCAGCCGCGCCAGCCTCGCCTATGCGGAACGCAAGCGGGTCGAGAACGGCGTGAGCAACGTGACCTTCGCGCAGGCCGACCTGCTCCGACTGGCGGAACTCGAGCGGCGGTTCGATATGATCGAATCCGTCGGAGTGTTGCATCACATGGCCGAGCCCCTCGACGGGTGGAAAGTCCTGACGGGCCTGCTGGCGCCGGCGGGGGTGATGCGCATCGGTCTCTATAGCGAGATCGCGCGCCAGCCGGTGATTCGCGCGCGGGAATTGATCGCCGAGTGGGGGCTGGGTGATACGGCGCCGGCGATCCGCGAGGCGCGGCGGCGTCTAATTCTTGAACAAGACGATCCGGGCCTGGCGGCGCACTTCATCTCACCCGATTTCTTCGGTTTGTCAACGTGTCGCGATCTGCTGTTTCACGTCCAGGAACATCGCTTCACGATCCCCGAACTCCGCGCGGCCATGAACTTGCTGGGGTTGGTGTTTCTCGGCTTCGATAGCCCGGCGCGACCATGTCGCGGTATCGGGCGCGCTTCGCCGATGACCCGCATGACCTGGACCTTTCCCATTGGGAGGTTTTCGAACACGAGAACCCCGGATGCTTCGGCGCCATGTATCAGTTTCGGTGTGCCCGGCAAGACTCGTCGTGACGATGGAGATCCGACCCATTTAGCGGTAAACTCATCGGTGACCCGCCAATACACAGGCCGTTGTTCGGCCACCTTACTGTTGGAGATGACAATGGCCATTGATACCGCGAGCATGAACGCCGCCGCCGAGGCACAGCGCGAGAGGGCGATTTACAACGATCCGGAAAACTTCTTCGATTGGTCCTGGCCCACGGTCCCGAGACATCAGTTTCTGGCCGAGCGGGACCGCGCCTATGATCCGGACGGGGCAAGCGGGCTAATCCCGCTGGATATCTCCGATGTCTTGGAAACCCCTTATCCGGCGACGGTGCCGGCGATCCTGGCTCGCTATGTGAAGGTCCGCGCGGGCGAGGAAGTTAGTCACGAGTTTGTCGCCTCTGGCGAGGTTTATTACGTGCTTGAGGGTACGGGCGTCAGCACCAACGGCGAGGATCGGGTCGTCTGGGGCGCGGGGGATGTATTCTGCTTCCCCGGCGGCAACGAGACCACCCACGCGGCCGAGACCTCGGCAATCCTTTTCTGTGTGACCAACGAGCCGCTGCTGGCTTTCGAGAACTTGCGCGCGCCGGCTTCCGGCCAGTCGCGAACCGAAACCGCGCATTGGCCGCACGATTCCATCGAGGAGCATCTGGCCCGCGTGTACGAGCGGCCGAAAACCGCCGAGACATCGGGCGTGTCGATCCAGTTCTCGACACCCGCCACGGCGCCCAGCCGGAATACGATCCCGATGATCAACACGGCGATCAACACGCTCGAGTCGGGAGGCGATCAGCGTCCGCACCGCCACAACGGCGCGGCGATCACCTTGGCGATCGAGGGCGAGGGTATCCATTCCATGATCGAGGACCAGGAAGTGCCCTGGGTCACCGGCGCGGCGCAAATCACGCCGGGAGCCGAACTGCACTCCCACCATAATCGCGGCAACAGGCGGATGCGCAGCTTCGTGGTTCAGGACGAGGGGCTGCACTTCTATCTTCGCACCGCCGGCTTCAGCTGGGAGTAGTCTCGCCGATCGACGCCGGACAAACCGGCGCTGGACAAATCCGCGTTGGGGGGTGAGTTTCGCCCCATGGTCATGTTCGAGGGTTTTTCCGTTGGCTATTTCGCTGGGTTGTTGATATTCGTCGCCGCGTGGATCGGCTACGAATGGTTCAGCGTGCGCGCCGCCAAGACCGGCTCCAACACCTCGGCCCATATGAACCAATGGCGGGGTCGCTGGATGCGGACGGCGATCACGCGGGACAATCGGATCGGCGATCTGCAGATCATCCGGGCCTTGACCGGCAACTCGGCCTTTCTCGCGTCGACGGCGATTTTCGTGACCGCCGGTATCGCGGCGGTTATCGGCTCGGCTGACCGGGTCGTTGAAATCCTCAACGGCTATGAGTTCCTAACCGAGACCTCGCGCAATCGATTTGGTCTCAAACTCGCTTTTATCGCCTTCGTCTTCGTGAACGCGTTCTTCCGGTTGGCCTGGTCGATGCGTCTGCACAGCAACGCGGCGGTCGTGCTGGGCGCGATTCCGCAGCCCGATAACATCGAGGACCGGGAAAAGGCCGAGGCCCAGGCGGCGGTCGCGGGAGAGCTCTGCAATCTCGCCGCCAAGCATTACCAGGCCGGTACCCATTCCTACTATTTCGGTTTCGCGGCCTGCGCCTGGTTCGCCCATCCCGTGGCGCTGGTGATCGCGGGGCTTTGGGTGGTCGCGATCCTCTATCGCCGGGAGTTCCTGTCGCGGGCCAACGCGGCGCTCGCGTCGATCAGGGATTGAAGGCTCGATCCGAAATCCAGATGCTCAGAGTTTCCGCGTCCGCGGTCTCCGCCGCAACGCTCATCGCCGTTTCCGGAGGCAGAGTCACCGCGTCGCCGGCGCGCAAGGTCCGTGGATCGGCGTCACCGAGCGTCAACGCGATTGAACCCGAACGAGTGAACAGGAAGAGAAAACCGCTCGAATGCTCCCTGGTATCGGTAGCATCGGATCTTGTGGCTCGGTGAACGGTGACACGCGCGAGACCTTGCGCGGCTTTCTCGATCCCCAAGTCGCGGCTCTCAAATCCGGAGTTTGGGTCGGTTGTCCATTGCGCCTCGGCGGCGACATGCCGGGTGAAAAACTGTCCGCCATAGGTCCGGTTAGGCATGATCTCGGCGGATGGTAGTGTCATTGCATGATCGACATGGGTCGCGTGCAGGGCCGGACAGCCGATCTCGATAACCTCAAGCCCGTCCGAGGCTTCCAGCACCTGGTGGCGGATGCCGGGTGGCTGCAACACGCAGTCACCGGGTCGCATCACGAAGGGGGCTCCCTGATCCTGATAGACCACGCGGACCCAACCGCTATGGCAATAGATCATCTGGAAGCGCACATCGTGATAGTGGACATAGTCGGGAACCGGGCCACCGATGGGGATTCGGATATGCGAGGCCACCACATGGCCGTTCCAGCGCCCGGGGATGAGATCGCGATAGCGCATCCCCGCCCGTCCGACAACCCAGGCATCATTGGTCCCGCCGTCTTGATTGATTGTAAACTCCGGCGTCGCCGGCGCGTTGAAATCGGGAATGTCGCGGTCAACCAGGAGAATTCGGGTGCCGTTTGGCGCGGCCAGCTCGCGAACAACATCTTCCTGGCCGTCGACCAACACGCGCGGCAGGCGAAGGATAGCGGGGGCCGCGTCCGCGTCGCGGTCAAGGCGCAGACAAAGGCCATGGCCCGTGATCACCGCGACCCGGGGCTCGTCGGCGGGGAAAATGGTTTCCAGACGGAAGCCGAGGCGGTCCACGAAGAAGTCGACGGTGCCGTCGAGATCATCGCAAGCCTGTACCAGGGCGGCCTTGGGTGTCCTCGTCATCGAGCGACCCTCCCCAGTTGCCGGTCACCCTTTGGCGAGGTATCGCCGTTATGGTCAATCACGTGTCGGGCGCTTGGTGATTGTTGGCGCCGCGCTCGGGCCTTACACTCCCGGTGGAAAACGGATCGATTTGGAGCTTCCATCATGCGCAATCCATTACGCGAGCGGTTGAACGAGGGCAAGGTCAGCGCCGGCATCCTAACCTGCATGCCGAGTGTCACGATGGCCCAGGCCCTGGCCAATATGGGCTTTGACTGGATGTTCATCGACATGGAGCACGGCCCGATTGATATCGCCTCGGCCCATGCCATGATCACGGCGAGCGCCGGCACCGATTGCGCGCCGGTGGTGCGGGTGATGGAGCCGAAGATCAGCTACACCAAGCCGGTGCTGGACGCCGGCGCCATGGGCATCATCTTTCCGATGATCACCAACAAATCCTTGGCCGAGGACGCGGTCAAGGCAGTGCGCTATCCTCCACATGGCGAGCGTGGCTGGGGCCCATTCTTCGCGCCCATGCGCTGGGGCAACGGCGATCCGATGGAGTACTACAAGGCCTCGGGCGATGTGGTGATCATCGCGCTGATCGAACATATCGAGGCCGTGGACAACATTCAGGAGATCTTGGAAGTCCAGGGCATTGACGTGTTCCTGATCGCGCCGATGGATCTCGCGGCCAGCATGGGCCATGTCGGTGACCGCGATCACCCGGACGTGCAGGCCGCGATCAAGAGAGCGGAGCAGGCGATCAACGGCGCCGGACGCAACATGGGGGCACTCTGCCTTTCCGCCGAGGAGGGTAACGAAAAGATCGCCCGCGGCTACAAGGTTTTGTTGATGGGCTTTGACATGCTGCTCCTGAATATCGGCGCGGAATCAATGCTCGACGGGCTGAAGCGATAGAAAAGGGGCCGGTGATGCGACTTTCCGATGAACAAGTGGCCGAATACACCGAAAAGGGCTGGATCCTGCTGCCGGGCCTGTTTGGCGCCGAGGAGCGGGCGGTGCTCGAGACCGCGGCGTTCGATGTTCTCGAACGCCCTGGTCCCGAGGTCGCGCGCGAGGATGACGGCTCGCCCCATGTCTGCTGGGGGATGCATCTTTTCGACGAGCGTCTCGGTGCCTTGACCCGGCATCCAAAGATGCTGGAGCCGGTGGAGCAACTGCTGGAGAGCAAGGTTTACGTTCACCAGTCCCGGATCAACATCAAGCAACAGAACGGCTCCATCGTCGAATGGCACCAGGACTGGGGCACCTATCACCGGATCGACGGCATACCCGAGCCGCGCGGGATCATGATCGGTATCTTTCTGGATGACGTCCGTTCGGTGAACGCGCCCGTTCTGGCGATCCCCGGCTCGCATCGCAATGGTCTAGTCTCGGAGGCGGTGATCGATGACGCGGTGCCGGATCATGATCGGGCCGCCAAATATCGCTACGACATCACGCCGCAAACCATGAAGCGACTGGTCGACGAGAACGGCCTTGAGGCGATCGAGGGACCGGCGGGCTCGGTGCTGCTGATGAACATGGCGGTAGTGCACGGCTCCAGCGTGAACATCTCGCCACTGCGCCGTCTGTTGCTCTATGTGAATGTCACCGCCGTGGACAATCGCGGCGAGACCTTCACCCGGCCGGAATACTACGCCGCTCGCGATTTCGCGCCGCTGACGCCGCTGGGCGAGGACTGTTTGACGGCCTACGCCTAAAATTCAGCCCCCGGTCACGCTCATGTGGCGACCGACAGCGGGACCCTTGTGGCGACGGTCGATGATGAAGTCGTGCCCCTTGGGCTTGCGGGCGATCGCCTCGTGGATCGCCTCGACAAGCGCGTCGTCCGCCTCGGAGCGGCGCAGCGGCTCGCGCAGGTCGGCGGCGTCCTCCTGGCCGAGGCACATGTAGAGCGTTCCGGTGCAGGTAAGACGCACCCGGTTGCAGCTCTCGCAGAAATTATGGGTCAGCGGCGTGATGAAGCCGAGCCTTCCGCCAGTCTCCTTTACCTCTACGTAACGCGCGGGGCCGCCGGTCTTGTAGGCGATATCCTCTAGGGTAAATCGCTCGGAGAGCTTTGAGCGGACCATCGAAAGCGGGAGATACTGGTCGAGCCGCGCGTCGCCGCCTATCTCGCCCATCGGCATGACCTCGATGATGGTCATGTCATAGCCCCGATCGCCGCACCACTGCAGCATGTCGGCCAGTTCCTCATCGTTGACGCCGCGCAGGGCCACCGCGTTGATCTTGACCTTGAGGCCCGCGGCGTCGGCAGCGGCCAGGCCGTCCATCACCTGCTCCAACCGGCCCCAGCGCGTGATATCCTTGAACTTCTGCTCGTCCAGGGTGTCGATCGAGACGTTCACCCGCTTGACCCCGCAATCGGCCAGTTCCTGGGCGAAGCGGCCCAGCTGACTGCCGTTGGTGGTCAGCGTCAGTTCCTCGAGCGCGCCGGATTGCAAATGTGTCGAGAGGCCGCGAAAAAGGCTCATGATGTTCTTGCGGACCAGTGGCTCGCCGCCGGTGAGACGCAGCTTCTTCACCCCGAGGCCGATAAAGGCGCCGCACAAGCGCTCCAGCTCCTCCAGGCTCAACACGTAGCGCTTGGGCAGAAAGGTCATGTTCTCCGACATGCAATAGACGCAACGGAAATCACAACGGTCCGTCACCGAGACGCGGAGATAGTCGATATGGCGTCCAAATGGGTCGAGCATGACGAGGGTCCAGAGGCAAGCGTTATGTTCAACGGTATATAACGCTTGGAGGAGCCTGTTGCAATGGCCGGCGTGGTTCCCAGCCCGGAAAAATCGCCTTAACCCAGCCGATCCCTGAGCTTGTAGTAGGACATGGCCAAGACCAAGGCTGCGGTGCGCAGGGGGCCGCCAGGAAAGTTTCGGTGCCGGATATCGGCGAACATGTCAAAGCGTCGGGCGTCACCGTCGATCGCCTCGGCCAGCAGCTTGCCGGCGAGACCGGTCAATGCGACGCCATGTCCGGAAAATCCCTGAGCGTAGTAGATGGATGGGTCAATACGTCCGAAATCCGGGATTCGGTTCACCGTGATACCGATGTGACCGCTCCAAGCATGCTCAAGCGGCGCGCCGGCGAGGGTTGGGAAAACCCGACGAATTCGGGTGCTCAAATATCGTTTCAGCGCCAGGGGCTCGCGTCCCGCGTAACCCGCCCCGGCGCCAAACAGAAGCCGGTTGTCCTCGGTCAGGCGGTAGTAGTCGAGCGCGGCGTTACAATCGGCGACCGCGACATCGGCGGGAATAAGCCGGCGCGCGAGATCTCGGGGCAGGGGCGCGGTGGCGCCGACGAAGCTGGAAACACGGGCCAGACGAGGCCGCATCTCCGGTACCAGGCCGCCGAGATAGGCGTTGCCCGCCAGAACCACGAACCGCGCGCGAACCGATCCCTTCGCGGTATGCACGACCGTAGGCGCGCCACGCTCCAGGCTGGAAACCGGGCTGTTCTCCATGATTTGAACACCGCCATCCAAGGCGGCGCGCGCGAGGCCTTGCAGATAATTCAACGGATGAATCTGACCGCCGCCTGGGTCGACGAGGCCGCCGTGATAGAGATTCGTGCCGACCCAGTCGCCGACCCGATCGCGCTCGACAAGTGTCATCCCGTCGTAGCCGTAAAGGCGGCTCCATTCCTCGTTCATCTCTTCCAATCCGCGCATCTGACGGGGATTGAGAGCGGCGAAAAAATAGCCGGAGCGGCGATCGCATTCGATGGCATGGCGCGTGATCCGTGCGTCCACTTCCGCAAGCGCTTCCAAGCCCATGTTCCAGAAGGTTTTCGAGGCTTCGAGCCCGACTTGCGTGCGGATCCGTTGCATATCGCAGCTATAGCCGTTGACCAATTGGCCACCATTGCGGCCAGAGGCGCCATGGCCGATGCGTCGTGCTTCCAGAAGGATTACGGTGTACCCGCTTTCGGACAGGTTCAACGCCGTGGAAACTCCGGTTAGTCCACCGCCGATCACGCAGATATCGACCTCATGCGCGCCCTCCAGGCGCGGCAGCGGCGGGAAGGCCGAGCGGGTGGCGTGATAGTAGGTGGCGGGTTCATTTCCGCTACCGCCGCTCAGATCGTTGTCAGATACCATTCCCATTCCCTGGGTGTGACGTCGGCGTCGAAAACCCGGCGTTCCTCGTCCTTGACCGCATGGAACAGTGCCTGGAACGGCGCGCCGAACGCGGCTTCCACAAGGGGTGAGGCCTGAAAGGCCCGTAACGCCTCGTTCCAGGTTTCGGGGATGTCGCGGCCTTGCGCCTCATAGGCGTTGCCCTCGGTCGCGGGCGGAGGCTCGAGGCGACGCTCGATGCCGTCCAGGGCGGAGGCGAGCACCGAGGCGGTAACCAGATAGGGATTGGCGTCGGCGCCCGGTACCCGGTGTTCGATCCGACGCGACGAAGGATCGCCATCGGGAACTCGGAACGCGACGGTGCGGTTGTTATAGCCCCAACTCGCTGTCACCGGGGCGTAGCTACCGACGCCGAAGCGCCGGAAGGCGTTGGCCGTCGGCGCCAGAATGGCCGTATGCTCCCGCAGGCCCGCCGCCAGGCCGCCCACCGCGTGCCGCAGAAAGGGATTGGAAAGCGGCTCCGCGCCGTCGGCCTCGGCTATGATATTGCGGCCGTCCTTGTCCAGAACGCTGAAATGCATGTGCATCCCGTTCCCGGACTCTTCCGCGAAGGGTTTGGCCATGAAGGTCGCGGCGATGCCGTGGGCCCCGGCGACGCCCTTGATGATCCGCTTCAGGAGGAAGGCGTGGTCGGCGGCGAGGACCGCGTCGGCGACGTGATTGAGATTGATCTCGAACTGGCTCGGCGCGTATTCCGCCGACGCCGCGCCGGCGGGCACGCCCTGGATACGGCAAGCATCCTCGATCGTCCCCAGAACGATGTCGAACTCCGCGAGTTCCTCGAAACCGTAGACCTGGGTCTTGGTCTGCGGCTGTCCGGTGAGCGGCGCGTTCGCGGGCTTCGGAGCGCGCTGTTTGGCGCCGGGCTTGGCGATCAGGAAGAACTCCAATTCCAACGCGACCACCGGTGTCCAGCCCCGCGCCGCGTAGCGGGCGACAACCCGCTCCAGAACGGTCCGGGGATCGGCGAAGAAGGGCGCGCCGTCGTCGTCGAGCATGCGCAACAACGCCTGGGCGCTTGGTCGCGGAGCCCATGGCATGAGAACCAGGCTCTCGGGGATCAGCCGACAACGCAAATCCCTGTCGCCGACCTCCCAAACCAATCCCGACGCGCCGACGGACTCGCCGCTCGCCCTGGACGCGAAGATAGACGACGGTAGGGGAAGGCCGTGGGCGGCGGCGCCGCGCAAGCCCGCGCGCCGCAACCGCTTGCCGCGCGCGATGCCCGAGAGATCGGGAAGCAGCAACTCGAACCGGTCAATCCCAGGATGAGCGTCGAGAAAGGCGTTGACGGCCATGGTCGGATGCATCGCAACGGTCATTGTCGGAGCCAGTCCTATACCCTAGAACAGTGTGATGTGACAGGTGGCCGGCGCGCTCGGCCTTTCTTTGTTTAAAGGCGGTCAGCATGGGCATCGATCTCGCCGACTGGTTCACCGAGCATCGGATCACCGAGGTGGAATGCATGGTCCCGGATATCGCTGGGATTCCGCGCGGCAAAATTCTGCCGGCTCGTAAGTTCCTTGAAAGCATCGAGGATCGAGGTCTGCGCCTGCCCGAGAGCATTTTCATCCAGACGGTGACCGGGACCTACGCGAAGGAACGGGAGACTGACCGGCGCGTGAGCGATGTCTATCTGGCGCCGGTCGTCGAGACCGTGCGTTCGATACCTTGGTATGAAGAGCCGGCCGCGCAGATCATTCATGATCCTTACTATTTTGACGGCAGCCCCGTGGATATAGCGCCACGCCAGGTTCTGCGCCGAGTCCTCGATCTGTACGCGGCGCGGGGCTGGCGCCCGGTCGTGGCGCCGGAACTGGAGTTCTTTCTGGTAAAGGTGAACGAGGATCCGGACTACCCCCTCGAAGCGCCGGTCGGACGTTCCGGGCGTCCGGAGACCGCTCGCCAAGCCTATGGCATCGACGCGGTCAACGAGTTCGATCCCTTGTTCGAGGATATCTATGATCATTGCGAGGCCCAGGGCATCGACATCGACACCCTCAGCCACGAGGCCGGCGCCGCTCAGATGGAGATCAATTTCAACCACGGCGACGCCATGGAACTTGCCGATCAGGCTTTCCTGTTCAAGCGGACCGTGCGCCAGACCGCGCTGGACCATAAGGTCTACGCGACCTTCATGGCCAAGCCCATGCAGCATGAACCCGGCAGTTCGCTGCATGTTCATCAGAGCGTGCATGACGTTAAGACCGGTCGGAACATCTTCGCCGAGACCGACGGACGGGATTCCGAAGCCTTTCGTCACTACATCGGGGGATTGCGAAAGTACCTTCCGGCGGCGATGCCGTTGCTCGCGCCCTATGTAAACTCCTACCGCCGCCTGGTGCCGAATTCCGACGCGCCGATCAATGTGCATTGGGGCTATGACAATCGGACGACCGGGCTGCGCGTGCCGGTCTCCGGGGCGGCGGGACGGCGTGTCGAGAACCGGGTCGCCGGCGCCGACGCCAATCCCTATCTCGCGATCGCGGCTTCGCTTGCCTGTGGCTATCTCGGCATGGTCGAGGAGATCGAACCATCAAAGCCGGTCGAGGGTTCGGCTTACAAGCTACCGGTTGGCCTGCCGCGGCATCTGGAGGACGGGTTACAGCGGCTCGGACGGGCGAAGCCGCTGAAGGATGTTCTGGGCCAGCGCTTCGTCTCGGTTCTCACCGCGATCAAGGAAGCCGAGAACGAGGAATACCTCAGGGTGATCAGCCCGTGGGAGCGGGAATTTCTGTTGTTGAACGTTTGAACGCGGGCCGGGAGCGCGCTGGAAGGATCGAGACGATGTCCGTTGCGACACGGAATACGCAAGAGTGGCGGGCGCTGGACGCCGCCCATCATTGGCACCCCTTCACGGATACCAAGGCCTTGGCCGAGGAGGGCTCGAAAGTAATCGTGCGCGCCGAGGGTTCCACGCTCTGGGACTCCGACGGCAACGAGATTATCGACGGCATGGCCGGCCTTTGGTGCGTCAATGTCGGCTATGGCCGAGAGCGATTGGCCGATGTCGCGCGCGAGCAGATGGTCGAGCTGCCCTATTACAACACCTTCTTTCGAAGCACGACGCCGCCGGCCACCGAACTGGCGGCCAAGCTGGCGGCGCTTACGCCAGAGGGATTGGACCGGGTGTTTTTCGCCAATTCAGGCTCGGAAGCGAATGACACGATCGTGCGGATGGTGCGGCATTTCTGGAACCTGAAGGGCAAGCCCCGAAAGAACATCATCGTCAGCCGCCAATTCGCTTATCATGGCAGTACCGGCGCGGCGGTGAGCCTCGGCGGCATGGCGGCCATGCATCGCCAAGGCGGTTTTCCGCTGCCCAACTACGAGTATATCCGCCCGCCCTACACCTATCGCGACGCCGGGAATATGTCGCCGGAGGAGTTCGGGGGCGTGGCGGCACGCGCGCTCGAGGAGAAGATCGTCGAGTTCGGCGCGGACAGGATCGGCGCGTTCATCGCCGAACCGATCCAGGGCGCGGGCGGGGTTCTGGTGCCGCCGAGCACTTATTTTCCCGAGATCCAAAGGATTTGCCGCGAGCATGACGTGCTGCTGATCTGTGACGAGGTGATCTGTGGATTTGGCCGGACGGGACAATGGTTCGGCTCTGACACCTTCGACATTCGGCCCGACTTCATGACCTTGGCCAAGGGGCTGTCCTCGGGCTATGTGCCGATCTCCGCGGTGATGGTGGGCACGCGGGTGGCCGATACCTTGATCGAGGAGGGCGGCGAGTTCTTCCACGGCTTTACTTACTCCGGCCATCCGGTGGCGGCGCGGGTCGCGCTTGAGAATATCGCGATCATCGAAGAGGAAGGGCTGGTCGAGCGCGCGGGAAACGACATTGGACCCTATTTCCAGGCGGCGCTTCGGACACTGGAGGATCATCCCTTGGTCGGCGAGGTTCGCGGTGTCGGGCTGATCGCCGCCATCGAGTTGGTGCGCGACAAGGACGGGCCGGTCTTCTTCGAGCCCGACGGTCATACCGGTTCGCTCTGCTGCACCCATAGCGTCAATAATGGCTTGATGATGCGGGCGGTGCGGGACGCCATGGTGCTCTCGCCGCCGCTGGTCATCACTCGGGAGGAAGTTGACCGGATCGTCGAGCGGGCTCGGCACGCGATCGACCTTACCCAGCGGGATCTCGATCTGTAGCCGCTTGGCCGCGATCACTCAGCCGTAATCACGTGGCGGGTCGGCTTAAACACCAAGAGACGGCGGGTCCGCTGTATCCTCGCCGACGCGACAAACGCACGGACATCAAACACCCAGGGGGAACTGGACCATGGCGCTCGAATTTTCCGACGAAGAAATGATGATCATCGACCTGGTCGAGAAATTCGTCGAGAACGAGCTGATGCCGCTGGAAAAGGCGGTGATGCAACGCGAGGCCGAGGGAGGCGAGCACGCGCTGACCGAGGAGGAAGAAGCACCGTTGCTTGAGAAGTGCAAGGAACTCGGGCTCTGGGCTCTCGACGCGCCGGAGGAAATGGGCGGCGCCGCGCTGCCGACCCCGGTCATGCTGGCGATCCAGGAAAAGCTCAAAAGCACGGTCACCCCGTTCATCTTCCCGCCGGACTCGCCGAACCTGCACATGCTGGAGGCGGTCGCGACCCCGGAGCAGCGCTACAAATACATGGAGCCCTATGCCCAGGGTGTGATGAAGTCCTGTATCGCGATCTCCGAGCCTGGCGCCGGCGGCGATCCGGCCCAGATGAAGACCCGCGCGGTTCAAGAAGGTGACGAATGGGTCATCAACGGTCGTAAGATCTGGGTCTCCAACGTACCCAGCGCCGATTTCATCATTCTCATGGCGGTAACCGATACGGCGAAAGGCGCGCGCGGCGGTATCACCGCCTTCATCGTCGAGCGCGATACCCCCGGCTTCATCATCGAACGCGAAATCCCGATGCTCGGTGGCCATCGTACCTACGAGTTGGTGATGGATAACCTGCGCCTGAAGGACAGCCAGGTGCTCGGCGGCGTCGGCCAGGGTTTCGCGCCGATGCAAAAGCGATTGACCGTGCGGCGTCTCGAGATGGGAGCGATGTGCGTCGGCATGGCCGAACGCGCGCTCAAGATGATGTGCGAGCACACTTCGCAGCGCGAGACTTTCGGGGTGATGCTGAGCGACCGTCAGGCGATCCAGTGGTGGATCGCCGACGCCGCCACCAAGATCCACGCCACCCGTCTGATGGTCATGGACGCGGCGCGCAAACAGGATGCCGGCGCCGATGTGCGGACCGAGGCCTCGATGATCAAGGTCTTCGCGACCGAGATGGCGACCGAGATCCTGGACAACGCCATGCAGAGCTTCGGCGCGATGGGCATGGCTCGTGAAATGCCCTTCGCCATCATGAGCCAACGAGTTCGCCTCGCCCGGATCTACGAGGGGCCGACCGAGGTTCATCGCATGGTCATCGCGCGCCGCAAGCTTGGGGAATATGCCTAAGGAGAGGCTCTTTCCTCCGCGCCATTCGGGAAGGAATGCTCGTGTTGAACCGAGAGATTACCGACGCGGAAAGAGCAGCCTACCGGCAAGACGGCATTGTCTGTCTACGCGGCTTGTTCGACACCGGTTGGGTCGCGCGGATGCGCGAGGCGGCGGAACGCTCCATGGAGGCGCCGAGTGAGATGGCGCTCGAGATGGCCGAGACCCAGGGCAAGGCCGGGCGCTTCTATTTCGATACGTTCGTCTGGCGTCATAACGAGATCTGCCGGGATTTCGTCTTCGGGTCGCCGGCCGCCGAAATCGCCGCTCAAGTGATGGGGTCGGACAAGATCAACATCTTCTTCGACCAATGGCTGATCAAGGAGCCGGGCACCGACGTGCCGACACCCTGGCATCACGATCTGCCCTATTGGCCGGTCAACGGAGACCAGGTGGCGACGATATGGCTGGCGCTGGACGAAGTCGATCTGGCTTTGGGCGCGGTCGAGTACATCAAGGGCTCGCATCTCTGGGGCAAGCGTTTCCTGCCGGAGACCTTCAGTGGCACGGTGGAATTCACCGAGGATCTGCCGAAGATTCCCGATATCGAGGCCGAGCGTGACCGCCATGACATCGTGCATTTCGACCTCGCGTCCGGCGATTGCACGGTCCATCACGGCCTATTGGTTCATGCCGCGCCCGGTAACAACGAAGCCACGCGCCGCCGCCGCGCCTATGTCACCCGCTGGGCCGGCGACGACGCGGTGTTTTATCCGCGGGACGGCATCCAGCACATGCCGCCACTGCCGGATATTCCCGAGGGCGGCCCGTTGGACAGCGAGCTATGGCCGGTGGTTTGGCGCGGGGATTAGCGGCTGACCCTAGGAGCAGTTGGCGATAGGGGTATGTCGAGATGGGAACGGTCCATTGAGCCAGAAATCGCTCGACGCGACAACGTTCCAACTCACCGCGGGGTGGGAGGCCTCGATCGAGGTTTTTCGGGGAAGGGGCCGAAAAAGCGCGGTCTCGGGATCAATTTTCTGGAGAATAGAAAAATATCGAAATGTGTTCTCGACGGAGGCGTCTGGTCGACCGTGAACTTGCATGATCCAGGAAGACAACTGTTCGAGGGTCATTCTTCGATCGACAGCTGCTTGGGTTAGTGCTTCCCAAACGCTGGAAGGCAACCAAATTTCGGTTGTGTCGTGATTTAAACGAACCCGTCTCGGGACCAAGCGCTGTGATTGCATCGATGTTTCCTCAATGGAATATTCTGGCTCCAAGTCATGTCGTCCTGGATTATCGCGGTCCAAGGTCCCAGGTCACGGACATATCGGAGCATGCCTGAGACTTTCGAGGATTGGATGACATTCACAAAAATTTGTGAATCAACGAGATTCTTGCTGGATCTTGTCCAGGATTGTTTACTTTAACTGGTTCAAGGGTTTGGACAGTGGGAGCCTCGATTCAAAGGATTGCGCCGCTGGCACATTCTTGCGAAACGACTTCGGCGGACGATGTGGAGGTGTTGGATGGCCGCGGGATCGCTTAGTGATCGGATCGACGCTCTAAAGAAGCGACTTGCGTATCGATGTCATCGCTATGTTCACGAAGGCATGGCCACGAAGAACCAACTCGCCAAGTCGGCGGGCCTTTCCTGGACGCTGATCAAGGACGTTGGCGATCCGAAGTTCGATGCGTCCTTGAAGACTTTGAAGGCGCTCGAAGCCGCGATACCTGGCGAATGGGTGCCGTCAGTGGATTATTCAATTCGAGAGCCTGTCCAACGGCTGGACCTTGGTACGATCGGCGTGGGTCGATCCTTCCTGAAGGGAGAGAAGAGCGCCCATGACAAGGTCTTTTTGGACACTAACGCCGTGTCGGAGGTGGAGCCAACCCAAATGGCGAAAGTCCAAAGATTTCTAGAACAGCGGCGAGGACGTGACGGGATTATTCGTGAGGGGCTATTCGATTTCGACGTCTTCAAGGCCCTCGCGCCGCAATGTGCGACGCACCTGTTCGATATCGATGATCTAGACCCTGGGAATTTCTTGACTGTTCGCTGGGATGCCTCGACCGGGTTTAATGGTGGTGTCGACTATTCCGGCACCAGCTTGAAGGGGTTTGATGACGCCGCGTTATTGGAATGTGTGTCTCGGGATTATCTAATGGTGCGAGAAACGGGCTGGTCGCATTTTTCCGCTGTTTCCCGACAATTCAAAGACAAGGGAAACCGGCGTTTTCTCCGATTGATTGTCCCAATGCTTGGCGCCGACGGACGGCGAAAGATGGTTAGCGTTACCCGACCGAGCTCGTTTGTGATCTAGCCGGAGCTGGATGCCGGACAGTATTCGCCAAGCGTAATCCTGCCAGCGGATACAGCCGTTGGACAGTTGACCCGGTACCCTGCGTTTCGATTCTCAGTACGACTTCGGCAGCCCCAGTACCCGTTCCGCCAGGAAGCTCAGCACCAGTTGCGGGCTGATCGGCGCGATGCGGGTGACCATGACCTCGCGCAGATAGCGTTCGACTTGGTACTCCTTGGCATAACCGAAGCCGCCATGGGTCATGACCGCGGTCTGACAGGCTTCGAACCCGGCCTCGGCGGCGAGATATTTGGCGGCGTTGGCCTCGGCCCCGCAGGGTTGGCCGGAATCGAACAAGGAGGCCGCCTTCATCGCCATCAAATTAGCGGCCTCCAATTCGGCCCAGCATTTGGCGAGGGGGTGTTGAATGCCCTGGTTCTGGCCGATCGGGCGACCGAAAACGATGCGTTCCTTGGCGTATTGGCTGGCCCTGGCGAGCGCGGCGCGACCAATGCCGATGGCCTCGGCGGCGATCAGGATGCGTTCCGGATTCATCCCTTCCAGGATATAGCGGAAACCCATGCCTTCCTCGCCGATGCGATCCTCGATGGGAACCTTGAGGCCATCGATGAACAACATGTTGCTGTCCACGGCTTTTCGACCCATCTTGTCGATTTCACGCACCTCGACCCGGTCACGATCGAGATCGGTGTAGAACAAGGTCAACCCCTCGGTCGGTTTCTTAACATCCTCGATGTCGGTGGTGCGGGTCAAAAGCAGCACCTTGTCGGCGACTTGGGCGGTTGAGATCCAGATCTTCGAGCCGTTCACCACATAGCCATTGCCGTCCGGCGTGGCCTTGGTCTTGAGTTTGGTCGTGTCTAGTCCGACATTTGGTTCCGTAACCGCGAAACACGCCTTTTCAGTTCCCTGGATTAGGGGCGGAAGGAAGCGTTGGCGCTGTTCCTCGTTGCCGAAAATCTCAACCGGCTTCAGGCCGAAAATGTTCATATGTAGGGCCGAGGCGCCGCTCATGCCGGCGCCGGATTCCGCGACGGCCTGCATCATCAACGAGGCCTCGGTGATGCCGAGACCCGCGCCTCCATACTGTTCAGGCATGGCGATGCCGAGCCAGCCGTCATCGGCGAAAGCCTTGTAGAACTCCTCGGGGAAGCCGCCCTTGGAATCCTTTTCCAGCCAATATTCATCACCAAAATCGCTCGCGATCCGGAGGATGGTGTCACGAATGGTTTGCTGGTCCTCGGTGAGCGCGAAATCCATGGCTCGAAACTCCTGCTTGAATGGCGGCGGGTTACTTGTCCTGCGGTTTCGGCGGCGGCGGTTGGTCCGAGGCGGTGTAGTCGACCAGAGCCTCTGAAATGCCATAGCCCGCTTCGATGGGAATTTTGATGAAGCGTTTGCCGTCGACTTCCTTCGAATTCGGAAGAACCGAGACGATCGGGGTATTGGCGGCGCGTTCCACCGCCTCGTCGGCGGTTGGGGATTCGGCGACCTTTTTCAGGTTCATCCGGGTCGGAAAGACCACGCGGCGGCGGTCCGCCTCGGCATCCGCGATCGCTTCCAGCGGTTTGATCCAGATGGTCCCAAGGGTTTCCCAGCCGTCGTGATGGGCGAGCTGATCCCTGGGCGCCCGGGCCACCAGGAAATGCGTGTCGAAGCGGCGCTTGCTTTTGACCGGCGTGATCCAATGGGCGAAGGGGACCAGCCGGTCACTGGCGATCTGTAGATTTTCCTTCTCGGCGATATCGTTCAGGCCGATCTCGTTGTCCAAGAGCGGCTTGCGATAGGTCTTGCTCAGGGCCGCGGCCCGTTCCTCGGAAATCAGCGCGGTTTCCCCCATTTCTCGGGCGAACAGGATGTTGGCCTCCTCGAAGACTTCCCGTACCCCGGCGATCCGGATCGCGCGGCGATCCTCGGGAAGATCGTCGGGTAGCGCGCAACGGCCGGACTTGATCACCTCGGCATCCGCCTCGTCCACCTTGCCGCCCGGGAACAGCAGCGCTCCTCCCGCGAAGTCCGCCTCTCGGGTGCGTTGGACCATCAGAACCTCAAGCCCGTCGGCGGCATCCCGCAGCATCATCACGGTGGCCGCGGGCACCGGCGTGACCGGTGTAAAGGGCTTCTCGTCGGCACTCATCAATCGGGCTCCTTAAACCGGACTGTCCTTGGGGAACTCTGGCTTACGCTTTTCCAGATGCGCGGCCAAGCCCTCGCGCGCCTCGGGGCCGGTGAAGCCGAGCATCTCGAGCGCGGTGGAGGTGTCGAAGGCTGGCCCGGCCATGCGGTACCATTGGTTGAGCGAGTATTTTGTCCAGCGGATCGCGCTTTGGGCCCCGCCGGCGAGCTTGGTGGCGACCTCCAGGGCCTTGTCCTGAAGCTCGTCATCCTCGACGCAGAGCGAGACCAGGCCGATCCTTTCCGCTTCCTCTCCGGTTACCGGCTCGCACATCATCAGCAGGTATTTTGCCTTGGCCATTCCGCAGAGCAGCGGCCAATTGATCACCGCCGAATCCCCCGCCGCGACACCGAGCCGCGTGTGCCCGTCGACGACCTTTGCCCGTTTGCCGGCGATCGAGATATCGGCCAGAAGCCCGGCGACCAGTCCGGCGCCGACGGCGACACCGTTGATCGCCGAGACGATCGGCTTCGAGCAGTTAACGATGTTGTAGACCAGGTCGCGCGCCTCCTTCCAGGCATTGGCGCGCTCGTCATAGTCGTCGATGATCTTCTTGATCATCCCGAAGTCGCCACCGGAGGAAAACGCCTTTCCGGCGCCGGTCAGGATCACCGCGTTGATCGTCGGGTCATCGTCGATATCCCGCCAGATATAGGCGAGTTCCCGGTGCCCCACGGAATCCAGCGAGTTATAGGTCTCCGGCCGGTTGAAGGTTATCCGCAGCACCTTGTCGGCGGGGCGGTCGAGTTGAAGTTGTTCGTATTTCGAGAAATCGAGCGGCATCTGGATCCCCTTATTGGCGTCGCGTTTTCCGTGTTGCCTTGGTTTTAAATCATCGGCGCGGCGCGGTCATGTCCGGTTGACATTCATCCGCCCTTCCTTGGAAGCCGCGCGATCGCGGTCCCGAGGATCGAGAGTTCTCCGTCCTGGTTGCGGGCTTCGTGAGTGACTTCGACAAAGCCGTCGCCGTCCTTTTCGAACTTGTCCGTCACCGAGCCTTCGAAGAAGAGGGTGTCGCCTTCGGGATTGTGCCGGCGGATCTTGCTCTTGGAACTCACCAGAAACCCGTCATCGCCGATCCAATTGGTCATGTGATGGGTCATCCAGGAACAACGCTCGGGTCCGTAGTCATAGGCGCCTGGCGCGCCGACCTTGTGGGCGAACTCTTGCTCCCAATGGACCCGTTCCGGACAGTCGGGAATATTGAAGCGGTTGGGAATGCCGAGCCCGCCATGGCGCGAGACCTGCTTCCAGGCCAGCTTGTTGGCGCGGATATAAAGCCCGCCCCAGCCCTGGGCATAGGCGATGAAGCCTGTGACGGTCATCGGCCCCTTGACCATGCACGGGAGTTTTTCGCCGATGGCGGTGTCCTCGAAATAGCGCGGCGTGGCGCCGCGGATCACCTCATCCGCGTAGCCTTGAAAGATCTCGGCCAGTTCCTCGTCGGTGTAGACCTTCTCGCCCCGCGCCTTGACCTCGGTGTACTTGGTGCCTTGTTCGCGCGCGGTGTCCCGTTCGGTTCGAAAGCACCAACTGTCGCATTCGGCGACCCGGACACCGTCCTGGTTGAAGAAGTCGACATGGTAGATTTGCTGGATGGCGCGACCGGAGAACTTGGTCTGATGCTCGATCAGATCCTTGAGGTGGGATTCGGTCGAGATCTCGTCATTGCGATGCACCGGGTGGTGCCAGGTCCAATCGGCCCCCGCCCACATGGCGTGGATCCCCGGCAGGCCACCGACATAGCCCGAGGCGATCCGGCTGGTCGCGAACAGAAACGAGGGGAGCGCGATAAGGCCGCCATAGCGGGTCTGGTTGGCGTAATCCGGCTCGCACCACAGCGGATTATCGTCGCCGATACCATGGGCATAGTGCCGGATATTGTCGCGCGTCGCCTCGTAGCACCAGGGTTCGGGATCTCGGGAGATCTTGACGCCCAGGCGTTGGCGCAGGTCGTCGAGCCCGGCTTCGGTGATGCGCGGAAAGCTTTCGTTGGAAGGGGTATCGTTGCTCACGTCTGCTCCTCGGATTGGCGCTCTCGATCGCGGAGCGCTTTTCTGTTTACCTTGCCCGCGGGTGTTTTGGGCAATTCATTCACGACGGCGACAAGTCGCGGATATTCGTGGCGGCTCAATCGCTCCCGGGCAAAGTCCTGAAGGTCCTTGGTGAATTCCGGGCTCGCCGCGCGGGACGAGACGATGAAGGCCTTGACCACCTGGCCGCGTTCCTCGTCCGGCACGCCGATCGCGGCGGCCTCGTCCACATCGCCATGCTTCAAGAGGACGTCTTCGATTTCCACCGCGCTCATGGTCCATCCGGCGGAGATGATCACGTCGTCGGCCCGGCCATGGTGGAAATAGTAGCCGTCGGCATCGACGCTGCCGAGGTCCTTGACGTGAAACCAGCCATCGCGCCGGCGCAGCATGATCTCGCCGATGGCGCCGGCGGCGCAAGGCTCGCCCTTCGGGTCAAGGATCGCGACCTCGCAGCCCGGTAGCGGCTTGCCGAGCGAGCCGACCTTGACAGGCAGATCGGGCGCGCCGGGATAGTTGGCGATCAGCACGCCGACCTCGGTCGAGCCGTATATGCTGCACACGTCATGGCCCAGCGTCTGCCGGGCCCAATGCGCGGTCTCGGTATCCAGCGGCTCGCCGGTGAAGGAAAGTTTCTCCAGCTTGAAGGCGCGCGATCCGACGACGCCATTGTTCCGCATCATCCGGTAATGCGTCGCCGCCGCCGACAGGTTGGTGATCTCGAATGCCTCGATCGCGTCCAGCAGCCGCGCCGGATCGAACTTTCCGGCATAGCTGGCGATCTCGACCCCTAGCGCCAGTGGCGCCAGGGTGCCGTGCCAAAGCCCGTGACCCCAGGCGGGCGAGGACGGACACATGAAGCGATCGCCTGGCCGAACACCGGTCGCGTAGAGCGCGGCGATCATGACCGTCACGATCGCCCTGTGGCGATGCTTGACCGCCTCCGGCAGCGCTCGCGAGGTGCCGGAGGTGTATTGATACATCGCCATGTCTTCGGAATTGGTCGTCGCCTCGAAACGGCTGTCGTGACGATTTACGTCGTCTAGGAACGCGGCGTCGGCGATGACCGTTTCGACCTCGGCGGTGCCCGCGAGATCAGCTTTTTCCGGCGCCAGAACCAAGAGCTCGGGTTCGCAATCCTCCAGCCGCGAGGCCAGACCGTCCGGTCCGAAGGCGGTGAACAACGGAACCGCCACTGCGCCGGATTTCATGGCGCCGAACAGGGCGGCGTAGAACGCCGGCGACGGCTCAAGCATGATCGCGACACGGTCACCCTTGCCGACGCCTCGGGCGACAAGCCAATGCGCGAAACGGTTCGACATTTCGGATAGCGCGCCGAATCCAAGCTCCTCGCTCGAGCCGTCGTCACGCGCGATACGGATGGCGACCCGCGCCGCGTCGTGCCGATCCAGACATTCATGCGTGATATTCAATCTGTCGCGGTCGCCGTCGAACAGATCCCAGAGCGCCTGTTTCGAGAAATGCCGATGGGCGTCGGCATAACTGATAAAATCCGTGAGTTTGGATGTCATGTCGACCGTTGGGACGCGGCGGTTGACGGTTCGGCGGTCGCGGCTATCTCCGCTTGCGACAACCCGGCCTCGGCGAGGATGACCTGGGTGTGCTCACCCAGGTTTGGAGCCATGGACCGCAAGGTGCCGGGTGATTCAGAGAAATCCACGGGGATCGCCGTGGTGACTAGCGTTCCTTCGTGCGGATCCTCCATCGTTTCGAAGAAGCCGGTTTCCGCTAGATACGGGTCGTCCATCATGTCTTCCAATCTGGCGACCGGGGCGTTCGGCATGTCGGCCCCGTCCAACAAAGCAAACGCCTCCTCCGTCGTAAAACCGGTCAGTGCTTCGGCGAGATGCACTTGAAGATCGGCGATGTTCTCGGCCCGTTGCGCCAAGTAGGTGAATCTCGGGTCCTCGATCAAGTCCGCGCGTCCGACCGCGCGCAGGAGCCGGTGCCACTGATCATCCGTGTGCGCCAAAACGCAGACCATGCCATCCTTGGTCTTATAGGGCCGGCGATGCGGCGACAATGCGCGCGGATACCCCAGGCCGTCCTTGTCGCCCTGGACCCCGCGCCACAGATGGGTGGTGAGATTGAACGCGAGCATGGTTTCCAGCATCGGAACATGGACTTCCTGACCAACGCCGGACCGCTCTCGCCGGAACAGTGCCATGCCGATGGCTGAGGCGAGGGTATGGCCGCAGAATTTGTCCGAGATCGGCATCGGCACGAACCGGGCCTCGCCATTGGTACGCTCGATCAGGCCGACCATGCCGCTTTCGCCCTGTATCGCGTCGTCATAGGCGGGCCGGCCATCCTTGGAGCCACCCTTGCGGTATCCCGTCGCCGAGGCATAGACCAGCTTGGGATTGATCTCGGCGAGGCTTTGGTAATCGATGCCGAGCCGCTCGGCGGCCGCGGTGCGCATGTTGTGCACGAACACATCCGCCGTTTCGACCAGGCGTTTCAGCGCCGTGAGCGCTTCCGGGCGCTTCAGATCCAGGACCACGCTTTTCTTGTTACGGTTCGTGGTCTCGAAAAACGGACCCATCGCGCCGGTCTTGCTCGGCCCGACCCATCGCATGGGATCGCCGACCGGGGCCTCGATCTTGATCACCTCGGCGCCCATGTCGCCAAGAATCTGGGTTGCCACGGGACCTAGGATGTTGATCGTAATATCAAGGACGCGGATGCCGGTCAGCGGGCCTTGGTTGTCGGGTGATGGGCTCATCGGATTTCATCCTCGTGGCGCGCCTATTCCGCCGCCTCGCGGCACAGGGTGTCGTCCTTGCACTTGACCATGCGAAGCGGTGTGTAGGTGATTACGCATTCGCCGCGTTGATTGATGATCCGGTTACGGGTGCGCACGAGGCCGCGACCGGGTTGACGGGTCAAGCGGGCCTCGATCACCTCGCATTCGACGTGGATCGTGTCGCCGGCGAGGGTCGGGCCATGCACGTCGAACTCCATGTTGAGGAACGCCATGCCGGTGTGTTGCATGGTCGACTGGACCAGCAATCCCTCGGCGAAACAATAGGCTAGCGCTCCCGGCGCGACCCGTCCCTTGATGGCGCTTTTGGTCTTCAGATATTCGATGTCGGTGAACAGGTTTTCGACCATGCCGGTGACGCCGATGAAATTGACGATATCGGCTTCGGTGACCGTGCGCCCGACGGTGCGAAACTGGCGCCCGATGGGCAGATCCTCATAATGAATTCCAAGTCCGACGACATCCATTTCCAAACGCTCCAGCCAAATCCAGGGGAATTGGCGGCATTTATGCACGATCCGAGGGGGGCTTGCATCGAAAGCCGGGCGAAGGCGTTACGATAATCGTATCGGTGATGACGTTGCATCGTCGGCTTCGGTTCTTGGGGGTCGTTCAATCCTTGACCCGAATCAGCGTCTCTCCGCCTCCACCGTGTCGGGAAGTGTCGCGGCGATGACATCCGCCACCTTTTCGATCAGTGGCATGCGCGAGAAGCTTCCTCGGAAAGCCAATCGGACCCGCCGGCGTGCCTTTCCCGATACCTCGCGCCGGACCACGATCCCGGCATCGGTGATCCATGGGCCCGCGAGACTCATCGCTGGAACGAGGGTGATCCCGAACCCGCCACCAACCAAGGCGAGGGTCGTCGTCAGACTGGTCTCGGCGGTGCTGACCATACTGGGATCAGCGCGGATCGCGGGATGGAAGGAGAGGACCTGATCTCTCAGGCAATGTCCTTGGGAAAGCAGGAGCAACCGCTCGTCCTCGAGATCGGCCAGTTCAATCTCCTCGTGCGCGACGAGGGGGTGATCATGCGGCATCGCGACCCAGAAAGGTTCTTCGTATAGAGCGATGGAGGACAGGCGCGGAGCTTCCGGTTCCGTCGCGATTATCGCCGCGTCCAAGTCTCCTTCCGCCAAGCCCGCTTCCAGATCCCTGGTGAACCGTTCCGTCACGCCGAGCCGGAGCGCCGGCGCGGCTCGGGCGAGAGCCGGGATGAGGCGCGGCATGAGATAGGGCGCGATGGTCGGGATAACGCCCAGGCGAAACGGACCGGATAACGGGTTCTTCATCGTGGTGGCGATCTCCCGGATCGATTCCGCCGCCTCGAGCGAGGCCTTGGCCCGCTCGATTATCCGCTCTCCGGCCGGGGTGATCCCGACCATGCGCTTGGTGCGTTCGAAGATCGCCAGGCCGAGGTCTTCCTCGAGCTTGCGAATCTGGCCGCTGAGGGTCGGCTGGCTGACATGACAGGCCGCGGCGGCTTTTCCGAAGTGACCATGCTCGGCGACCGCGACGATGTACTCGAAATCTCGTAGATTCATAGTTAATCGGCCAAATCTATTATTTTAAGAAATTTAAACGATTTTGCCTTTGGAAGGAACAACCCCATCTTTCCCATGTCAGCTGCCGGGAGGCGCGCGAGGAAAGCCGTGATGGCGGAACTTCTAGGAAGGATCTTGATATGAACGAGATGACGAAAAACGGCGCTGGAGGCTGTCCATTCTCCGGACGTGGTAAGCAGGCGTCCCGGGGGACGTCGAACCGCGACTGGTGGCCCAACCGCTTGAGGCTCAACATTCTGCGGCAGCATTCCTCGTTGGTGAACCCGATGGATGCCGACTTCGACTACGCCAAGGCTTTTCAAGAGCTCGACCTGGACGCGGTCAAGAAGGACATCACCGCCGTCATGACCACGTCGCAAGATTGGTGGCCGGCGGATTACGGGCACTATGGTCCCTTGTTCATTCGCATGGCCTGGCACAGCGCCGGGACCTATCGGATCGCCGATGGCCGAGGCGGGGCGGGAACTGGGAGCCAACGTTTCGCGCCGCTGAACAGCTGGCCGGATAACGGTAATCTGGACAAGGCGCGGATGCTGCTCTGGCCGGTTAAACGGAAATACGGCAACGCGCTTTCCTGGGCCGACCTGATGATCCTGGCCGGCAATCAGGCGTTGGAATCCATGGGTTTCAAGACCTTTGGTTTCGCCGGCGGGCGCGCGGATATCTGGCATCCCGAGGAGGACATCTATTGGGGAAGCGAGGCGGAATGGTTGGGCGATAGCCGGTACTCCGGCGACCGGGTGCTCGACGGACCGCTTGCCGCCGTCCAGATGGGACTGATCTATGTCAATCCCGAAGGCCCGAACGGCGAGCCCGACCCGGTGGCCTCGGGGCGGGACATTCGAGAGACCTTCGCCCGCATGGCGATGAATGACGAGGAGACCGTCGCCCTGGTCGCCGGCGGTCACACCTTCGGCAAGGCCCATGGCGCCGGAGACGCGGCGCATATCAACCCAGAACCCGAAGCCGCGCCGATCGAGGCGCAAGGTCTGGGCTGGAAGAGCACGCATGCCTCCGGCCGGGGCGTCGACGCGATCACCAGCGGCATCGAGGGCGCTTGGACGCCGACACCGACCCAATGGGATATGAGCTATTTCGACGTCCTGTTCGGGTATGAGTGGGAACTGACCAAAAGCCCCGCCGGCGCCCATCAGTGGCGGCCCAAGGACCTGGCGGACAAGGATCACGCACCGGAGGTCGACGGTTCCGACAAGCGCGTCGGGATCATGATGACCACCGCCGACATGGCGATGCGCATGGACCCGGCCTACGAGAAGATCTCGCGGCGGTTCCACGCCGATCCGGATGCCTTCGCCGATGCGTTCGCGCGGGCCTGGTTCAAGCTGACGCATCGCGACATGGGGCCTCGGGCGCGCTATCTCGGCAAGGATGTGCCGGCCGAGGAATTGATCTGGCAGGACCCGATCCCGTCCGTGGATCATCCACTGGTCGACGCCGCGGACATCGCCGGTCTGAAGGCTCGCATCCTGGCGTCGGGTCTGTCGGTTTCGGATTTGGTCTCAACGGCCTGGGCTTCCGCGTCCACCTATCGCGGCTCGGATATGCGTGGCGGCGCGAATGGCGCGCGTATTCGCCTGGTGCCGCAAAGGGATTGGGAAGTTAACCGTCCCGATCGGTTGTCGGCGGTTCTCGATGTGCTGGAGGATATCCAGGGCGACTTCAACGAGGTTCACACCGGCCTGAAAAGGGTATCGCTCGCCGATCTGATCGTCCTCGGCGGTTGCGCGGGTGTCGAGCAGGCGGCGCGTGATGCCGGTATCGAGATCTCGGTGCCGTTCACGCCAGGACGGGCGGATGCCTCGGAGGAGCAAACGGATGCCGCTTCCATGGCCGTGCTTGAGCCGCTCGCCGACGGGTTCCGTAACTACCAGAAAGCAGCGTTCTTGGTGTCGCCCGAGGAGATGCTGGTCGACAAGGCCCAGTTGTTGACCTTGACCGCGCCGGAGATGACGGTGCTTCTGGGTGGGTTGCGCGTCCTCGGAACCAATGCCGACGGGTCCCGCGTCGGTGTCTTTACGACCCGACCCGGCCAGTTGACCAATGACTTTTTCGTCAACCTGCTCGACATGAGCACGACGTGGTGCGCGGTTTCCGAGGACGACACGCTGTTCGAGGGACGCGACCGGGTCAGCGGTCAGGTGAAGTGGCGGGGCTCAAGGGTGGACCTGATCCTGGGCTCGAACTCCGAGCTTCGGGCCCTCGCGGAGGTCTATGCGAGCGCCGATGCCCAGGCCAAATTCACGAAGGATTTCGTCGCGGCCTGGGTCAAGGTGATGGAACTGGACCGCTTCGACTTACGATGAACGACGGTGGCGGCGCTTCGCGGATCGTGGAGCGCCGCGCCTCCTTACGGATCGCCGATCGGCCCCGTCTCCAACCAGCCACCCACGCGCGACGCGTCGGCGGCGCGTTCCATGAAATCGGCGAGACCGTCCACGGCGCCTTGGCGCTCGAACAGCACGGGGCTTGCATCGGGCACCTGGCGACGGATCTCGCGGCGTTGCGCCGTATCGTTCGCGAGCGTAACCGCCATGGTGACGAACTCTTCCCGGCTAGAGGCGACACAGTCCTCGAGACCAATCATTGTCAGCAGATCCAGGGTGACGCGAGAGCGCATATGCTTTCCCGCGTAGGCTAGGATCGGTGTGCCGGTCGACAACGCCTCATAGGTCGAATTGCCGCCCGCGAAGCCGAAGGTTTCCACCAAGAGATCCGCCGCGCCGACGAAACCCAGGTACTCGACGCCATTCATCCGGGGTTGGAATTGAACCCGGTGCGCCACATCCGGCCCAGCTTGGGTGAGGCGCGCCCGCATGCGCTCGGTTTCAAGCGGTTGGGCGGATTCGATCAGCATGAGCAAGCCCTTGGGGTCTCGGCGCAGAATCTCGAGGAAGACGCCGTCATGATCGGGATGCATTTTGAACAGGGTTTGGGGGCAGGTGTAGAGGGTCGCGTTATCGGGCAATCCTAGATCGGCGCGGCCTAGGAGGTCCCCGACGGGTGGGGGGCGGTTATAGAAAAACGGAAACTCTTCCAAGAGGACGGCGCGCTCGGTGTAGTGCTTCCGCCAATCCGCCGGCTCGGAACCTCTCGAGGTTAGGAAATAGTCGATATTCGGTATGCCCGTGGTGTCGGGATGCCCGACACAGACCGCTTGAACCGGCGCCAGCCGCGAGAAGGCCAGAAAATAGGTGAACGGGTCCATGCCGATATCGAGATACAGCAGGATATCGGCCTCGATCGTCGCGAGCTGTCGGCGGGCTTCTCCCAGATCGTGGGACAGCACGACCTGGGCGTCGGCGCCGCGCATGTGAGCGACCCAGGCGGCGTCGCCCGGTTTGGCGTGGCTGACCGCGACAACCTCGAAGCGGTCGCGTGGCAGCCGCGCCAGGACCGAGCCGAATAGTTTGCCGATGGTGTGAGAGCCGAGGAAGACGGAAATGATGGCGACGCGGATGCGCTTGCCGGGTGATGGGCGTTTCCTGCAGTGGGGCGCCGTCCAAGCGAGCTCCGGCGCGGCCCGGAGATGGAACGCGGCGACCCGACGAGCGAGCTCTCGATTGGATACATCGTGGTAGGTGTAGTTGAAATTCGTAACCCCGATCTCCCGCGCCGGATTGGTTACCACGTGGTTCTCGGCCTCGGCCCGGTCCAGGAAGTCGAAAAGCCGTCGTCGCCCCGCCGCAATCTCGGCGGCGTTCTCGGGCACTCGGCTTTGAATATGCGCCGCGCGAAACCGTAGCGCGGTTGATGGCGCCAGGACATTGCCGCGGACGAGGTGACGCCGCGCCCCTCCGCTGTCGCCGCTCATCATCAGAGTGCTCGCGAGATCCGCCTGGAACCGCGCGTTCTCCGGGGCCGCGCTTGCCATGCGCCTTCGCCAAGGCAATGCGCCGCGATAGTCGCCGGCGGCGTCCAAGGCGTTGGCCAGCCTATCGTGGAGAGCCATTTCGCCCGGTGACTGGTGAACCAGGGCTCGGAAATCCTCAATGGCCTCATGAACCGCGCCCCGGTGTAGTCGCGCGGTGGCGCGGTTGATCAAACCGTCCGCGTAGCCCGGTGAAAGGGTGAGGGCGCGCGCCGCGACGGTTTCCGCGGTCGGATCGGCCAGCGCGATGAGAAGGGTTGAAAGATTGCCGTGGAACACCGCTTCGTCCGGGGTTTGCAGTATCGCGGCCTTGATCAGGCGCGCGCCACCGGATGTGTCGCCCGCCTGATGCTTGAGGACGCCGAGAAGATGGCGGGCTTGAGCCAGATCCGGCGCGGCGTGGAGGAGGGCTTGATAGCGGTTTCTCGCCTCGGCCAGGGAGCCGCTCTGGTGTAGGGCCAGGGCCTCGGCGAGGGCGGTGTCGAGGG
>Ga0181593_10000231_pt1 | contig 47106 bp, 50 predicted proteins | sample 071ome_19_FD_133756 | JGI IMG/M metagenome (GOLD analysis project Ga0181593, IMG submission 133756) | Coastal salt marsh microbial communities from the Groves Creek Marsh, Skidaway Island, Georgia - 071413AT metaG (megahit assembly) | ecosystem: Environmental > Aquatic > Marine > Intertidal... | reverse complement strand
TGGACTCGACTGTACTCGTCGGACCCGGATTCAGTCGCGTGTGGCGTGCTCGACATGGCGCTGACCGCCCTGGACGCAGAGCGAATCGTCATGGGACACACCCGGCAGGAGGCCGGAATCGCCAGCGCGTGTGGCTCGCGTGCATGGCGTATCGATGTCGGCCTCGCCGCCTACTACGGGGGTCCCGTGGAGGTCCTTGAGATCGTCGGTGATTCGGTGCGGGTGCTCCGGGGCGCGCACTGACGTGCGATCTCCGCCCCGGTGAAGTCGTGGCCGGGAAGGGGGCTGGCGGGATTCAGGAAATGCCCAGGCTACCGAGCCACGAGACGAGGTCAGCTCTAGCCGCCGCCTGGGTCGGGTTCAGGCCGAGCTGAATGAGGTCGGTCCCCTCGTATGGATCGGCGAGGAGATCGAACAGCTGCTCCTCTCCGCTCGGACGGACGATCAGCTTGTACTGGTCCCCCCGGGCCGTGGTCCACATGCCCGCGCCGGCTTCCTCGATCCCGCTGTAGGCGTAGTCCCTATGGGGCGCGGCGGCGCTGAGGAGGGGCGAGAACGAGCGGCTGTCGTGGATCTGTGATACGGACACGCCCGCGAGTTCGGCGATGGTCGCGAAAAGGTCGGTGCTGCTGATCACACTGTCGTCCGTGCCCTGGCGTTGGAGCTGTCCGCCGGAGACCAGCATCGGGGTGTTGATCCCACCCTGATACACCGAGCCTTTCGCGGTACCGGACGTGTAGGGCGCCTGCACGGTCTGGCGCGGTGATCCGTTGTCTCCGATGAAGATCACCGTGGTCTCCGCCCGCTCAGCCGGGGACAGGCTGTCGAGCAGCCGTCCGATGTGGAAATCCATCGCCTCGATCGCGGCCATGTAGTAGGGCAGACCGTCCATCCCCGGTTGATACGGAGGCAGGGTCCCCTGCACGTGGGTATCGGTCGGGGGCACATGGAAGGGAGTGTGTGGCGCATTGTACGCCAGCCAAAGGAACCAGGAGTCGTCCTGGGCTTGAAGCCAGTCGATCGCGAGATCCGTGAGCACCTCGGTGCTGTATCCAGTCTCGGTCGTCGTCACACCGTCCGACGTCAGAGGCCACGCGTAATAGTCATCCACGTCCGACGAGAGCACGCCGGCGTAGTAGTCGATGCCCATCGACTCGGGGTTGAAAGACGCGGAGCGGGCGAGGTGCCACTTGCCGACCACGGCCGTCTTGTATGGTCGGTCCGAGGTGCTGGCGATGTAGGCCTGAAGCGTGGTCTCGGTCGATGCCAGCGCCGCGCCCGAGCGCGTCACGCCGGTGCGAAAACCGTGGCGCCCGGTGATGATGGAGGCACGGGTAGGCGCGCACGTGGGTGTCACCCAGAGATTGGTGAACGTCAGCCCGCTCGTCGCGAGGCCGTTCAGCGTCGGGGTGGCGGGCTTGATCGCTCCCTCGGAGAACCCGGGCATGGCGTCCTTCCCCAGATCATCGGCGATGATGAGGAGAATGTTGCGATCGGAGTCGACCGAAGAGGTCGGTTCGGTCGGGACGAGCGTCGACTCGGGGGAGGTGCAGGCGCAGACGGCCAGGAAGAGTGCGAGGACGCTGTTTCGGTATTGAGGCACGATCCACCTGTGAGATCGAGTGACTTCGGGACGTCCGGGCGTCTAGCTGCCCGAAATCCGGACGTCGTCGAGGTAGCACATCTCGCTGACTGCACCCGTCTCGCACTTGAAGCGCACCGCGGTCGCAGAGGGTGAAAGCGTGAACGTCCGAGTCTGGAAGTCGCTGTTGTCCTCCCGGCCCGTGCCGAGATGCTCGAGCGAGATCCAGCTACCGTCGAACACCTGCACCTCCCAGTCGTCGGCGGCATCGAGGCCGACCAGCATGCGCCGGTACGTCAACTGGATCGACGAGAAGCCCACTGCGTCGAAGGAGGCTTCGATGAAGCTGTCCTTGCCCGAGCCAGTGCGCTTCGCGCGGGCGCTGTAGAGACCTTCGGCCGCGTTCTCCGAGACGACCGACCACCGACGCCCGGAGCCGTATACCGACCACTGGGCGAGCGAGCCACTCTCGAAGCCATCCGCGAAGATGGAGCCTGGGGGCGGAGGATCGGTCTCGTCTTCGTCCGCCGGATCCGAGCACCCCGGGTCGGCGAGGTCGACCCATCCGTCGGAGTCGTTGTCCACGCCGTCGGAGCAGGCAGGCGGTACCGGGTCGGCCTCGTCGGTGTCCGCGGCATCGGCACACCCCGGGTCCGCGAGGTCGATCAACCCATCGGAGTCGTTGTCCACTCCATCGGAGCACGCAGCCGGTCCCGTGCCGGGCGCGCGGGTCACCGGCTGCTGGAACACCCAGTCCACCATGGTCCAGAGCATAGGCCAGTCGCTGCCATCGGGTCCGTCCGACAGCTCGGAGCCGAAGTCGGTGCCGTCCCGGTCGTCGTCCTCCTCGATTTCTGGGTGTGGGCCGACGAGCACCGCCCTGCCGAGGCCGTAGTCGATCCCGATCACCCCGGGTGCGCCGTCCGCCGCGGGATTCGCAGGCACGACCCACGTGGCAAACGTCTCGATCGCCTGACCTTCGTGGGGCACGAAATACGGCTCGCCGTAGTAGAGAACGTCCCGCCGGGCCGGTTCGAAGACGTTCGCCTCGAAATCGAGATTCATGTCCATCGGAGTCATGACGTACTCCGGCCATGGCGCGATCTCTTCGATCGGGCCAATGCAGTCGCCGTCGAATACATCGGACGGATAGTCCAGGTAGTCCCCCTCCCAGATCGTGACGTCGCAAAGGTAGAAGGCCCCTGCACTCATTCCGATGTACGCGCCGCCCGCGGAGATGAAGTCGCGGATGTGCTGGTCGCCCGAAGCAGTCAGAGACTGATTGTAGTTGCCGGCCCAACCGCCCGGCATGAACAAACCGTCGTATCGCCCCACGAGCTTCCCGCGATTGATCTGATTCTTGCCGACGGCCTCCCAGGTGTGACCCTTCCACGTCAGGAAGTTCGTGAAGGCGAGGATGCTGGGCTCCCATGTCCCGCTCCCCGTATACACCGCCCAGTGTCTCGAGTACTCGGACTCCGCCGCCACGACGGCGGCAGAGGGCCCCGAAGACGCACCGGGCGTCTCTCGAGCCGAGGGGGACAGACCTGCCGGTTCGCCGGAGCAGGCCCACATCGTCAGTACGATCCCCAGCGTTGCGCCGACCTGGCGCCGGCGCGTCACGGCGCGCCCGAGGTGCATGTCACCGAGTTACTGGTCGGGTCATACGTCCAGCCCGAGCCGGTCACGGAGTCCACGCATGCGCTGAACGAGAAGCTGCCTTTCTTCTTGGGCCCCGACACGATCGCCACGCCGTTTGCATCCGTGACGGCAGAGCCGGTGCCGGAAACGTCACCGGAGAAGACGACCGTCACCGTGAGGCCCGAGACGCTCTGACCGGACTCGTCCACGACCGACACGGTCGCTTGGGCCCGGAGATTGCGGCCGCCCGAAGCGACGAGATCAGCCGACATCGATGCTACATGGACCGATCCGGGCTCGGGGGAGGGAGCCGGTGTCGCCGAAGCCTCCGGGCCTGCCGCGCTCTCGTTGCCCGAGATATCGATCGAGGTGACGGCGTACGAGTAGGTGACCCCGTTCGTCACGGCGGTGTCGGTCCAGTCACTCTGCCCTACCGGAGCCGTGGTCTGGCGAGTCGGGGTCGGATCTGCGCCGGTCCATCGGTACACGTGGTAGCCAGCGAGATCGGGAGCCGACACGTCCGCCCAGTCGAGATCCACGACGGCGTCTCCGCCGGTCGCCGTCAGGCTCTGGGGCACGGCGGGCGGCGTCGAGTCGTCGTCACCGCCACCGCCGCCGCCATCCCCTCCACTGAACGTCTGTCCGTCATTCGGGAGCCCGGGGCTCGACGGTGCAGGGGCCTGCCATGTGAAGGACGTCGCACGGTCCCCGGTGCCGACGAGCTGCAACGATCGGGCACGCCGCTCGTTGCCTGACTCCGAGACACCGATGTCCGCGGCCGTCATCCCGGCTGCCGGGCCCGAGGTCGCCGTGAGCGAGCCCTCGTATGCGATGAAGTCCGCGACCGACCCGGAGGCATCCACGAGGGCGATCCCGTCCGGGGAGCCGTTCTGGAGCCCGGGAAAGCTCACGGACACGGTTCCGAACCCACCCGACTGATCCGGGATCGAGCCACCCAGGGCGACGGAGCCATACACGCCACCGCCCGAACCGTTGTACCCGACCACTGCCCAACCGGTGACATCGGTCCCGGCGGGGCCTGCGATCTCGACGAACTCGTTCCGGTCGCCGCCCTTGTTGTCGTAGTGGAATTCATTGATCCACGGCGCGGTGGTTGTCCCGGCGGTCGGCGTGGCCGCCACCCCCGACGTCAGCTCCGACTCGTTGCCGGATACATCGGTTGCCGACACGGCATAGGTGTAGGTCGTCCCATTCACGACGCCGTCGTCGGTGAAGTCGGGGGACGTCACGAGAGCGGGGGTGAGTCGGGTCCACGGCGCTCCGCCCGACTCCAAGCGGTACACGGTGTACCCAGCCAGGTCAGGAGACGGGCTCGCCGACCATGAAAGCTGAACGACGCCGTCACCGGGGTCGGCTGAGAGCGCATCCGGCATCACGGGGGGATCGGTATCGCCGCCACCCCCATCGCACACGCTAGAGAAGACGCAACCCACCCACTCGGGATGATCGATGAAAGGATTCCGGTTGCCCTGGAACGAAGAAATCACCGAGTGGCGATTGCGCTCCCGGTCGTCCACCGGATCCTCTGCGTGCCACGCGAGGAGGACTTCGAGCATCCCCATGTAGGCTTTGCCGTCGAATCCTTCATCCCAGACATTGCTGCCCGTCACCTGAATCAATGTCGGGTCGTCCGTCAGGATGAGGTCCGGTTCCGCTGACCCGTCGGCGTGGGAGCCTCCTTCGTACCGGACGTCCAGATACAGCAGCGCCCGGGCGATATCTCCCCGGCGTCCCGGCCACACCTCCCAGCTACCATCGGACCCCGTCCCGGTCCTCCAGTTCGAGTTGCCTGGATAGGTGCCCGCTCCTCCACCCCGACCGTCGTTGAACTCGGTCGGGCGCTCGTCGCAACCGAGGCCGCACGTACGGAACGGCATGTTGCCGCGGGACGAGTTGTAGCTGTCGTTGGACAGGAAGAGTGCATGCACGTCCGTATACGGCATGTTGGTCGACCCGTCGTTCGGGAAGCCGTAGGACTTGGGCCACGAATGCTCGCGGTTGTAGTCGGTGTTCCCTCCACCCGCTTTCGCGTACGACGCGTTCAGGTAGACGTCGATGATGCGCCCGGAGTCGGCCGGGTCCTCCTGGGCGAGCTCGAGGATGTCCCACGTGTCGGTCGCGGTCGACGTATACGGGAACCGGGTGTGATCGTCGATCGCGGCGTGGAGCGAGAGCCGGAGTGCCGCCGCGGAGGAGGCGTCTACGGACGCGTAGTAGTCCGCCGGGGGAAGGATCGACAGCTGAGGCGCTGGCTCGGAGACCGAGGGTGCGGTCGGCGTTCCGTCGATGCAGGCGGTCATGAGAAGACCGCAGGCCACGGCCAGCGCCGTTCTTCGAGAGGGTAAATTCATGCAAACTTGGGGGGGGCGATGACGACCCTCTCATTTTGCCATGGACAGGTCCCCGAAGTCCAGCCTTGGCTGAGCAGACGGCGCATCAGCGCAACACAACCCCATCCGCCGTGAGGTCCTGAATCGGACCTCAGGTGTCACGCCAGCGGGGGCACACCCCGCCGACGTTCGAGCTCTTCGCGGATCTTGCGCTGGTCGGGAAGCGGATCCGGAGCCCACGCCGGCGATCGACTCGGCTAGATCAGACTGATTTCGCCTTGCAACAGTGCCATCTCGTCGTTCAGTCGGAATTCTGCCTGATCGGCCGGGTGTGAGTGGTAATTTCCGATGATGAAAGGGAGCCTGCGAATCTTCTGCGGGTCGAGTCGGAGGAGCATATTCCACCAAATAGCGTCAGAAACGCTCTTGATGGGTGTGTTGTCTGATGTCCTGTAAGGATATCTGGGAAGGACGGTGTGACAGTCGAGGCGCCAGATGGTGGCCGGTCCATACGTTCCCCTCTCACCCGTGCCGCTGCCGAGTCGAGTGGGGAGGTTTGGGACGGGTGGCCAATCAGGACGAAAGGATGTCGTCGAGGCAGGGCAGACGGGTGCGACGGCATCTGTGTCGGATTGCGTAAAGCAGATTTGCCAGTCACCACCGATAAGGTTCGCGCCCGAAGCAGACATCTCCCTTTCGAGGACTTCGACCGCATCCGGCGCGAGCCTGTCGTCGAGGTTCAGATTCATCACGAACTCGGTCCGACACAACGAAAGTGCAACGTTCCACGCCTCGTAGATGCCGATTGGCGCATTGACGACAACGGTCTGCGCGGACAGGCCCGGTGGCGCCGGATCACCATTGTCAAACACGTAGATGATTTCGACCGGTCGGGTTTGAGCACGCAGATTCTCAAGATGGCCTTGCACCAAGGCATGACGATTCGGGTCTCCACTCCAGACTGCGCAGAAGACCGTGGTGATGGCTTTGCTCATCATTCACTCCGTCACTTAAGCACTGGGGCTAGGATGGACCGGACAATCAAGATCAGATCTAATCGAGGCGGTGAAAGACCACAAAGCTGGCCCTGCTGCGGCTCGTCGTTGCCTGGGCCGTGGTCCCGCCTGGCGGGCGGTGCTTCCGTACAGGGATTGATCACCGAGCGAGCTGAGCCCCCGAGTCTCAGGTCAGAGGGGTCACTCCCCGCCGACGTTCGAGCTCTTCCCGGACCTCGTTGGCCCGGACCTCCGTGAGGTCGTAGTCACGCATGAACCACATGGCGAGAAGTGCACCGACCACGGGGACGACCGTGTACGCGATTCTGAGTCCGGTCACAGCGCCCGGAGGCTGGGAGGCCGCATCCGGGACGAAGCCCGCCAACCCCATGATCAGGCCGCTCAGCCCACCGGCGAAGGCGAGCCCGAACTTGACCATCCACCAGTAGATCGCGGCGAAGGTCCCCTCTCTTCGGGTCCCGGTGCTGAGCTCGTCGAGGTCGCACACGTCGGCGGTCATCGACGTCATCAGGGTAAAGAGCCCGCCGATCCCGAAGGAGAAGAGTGGCAGCGGAGCCAGCATCAGGAGCGGGGTCCCCGGTCGGAAGGTCCACCAGAAGAGGATTTACCCGACGACCGAAATCCCCTGCGCGAGGAGGAACGTGTTCTTCTTGCCGATCCTCTGCGAGATGAAGGTGATGATTGGAATCACCAGGAACGTCGTGGCGAGCGCGCTGACGGTACCGAACCATGCCGTCCAGTTCCCCGCTGCATCAGCGTCCCCTCCGAACAGGTAGTAGACGATGATGAAGAAGGAAAAGGCCGCGACGACGTTGAAGGAGTTGAAGACGAGGAACGTCGCGGCGCAGAGCTTTCGGAACGGAGCGCAACGGAAGGCTTCCCGAAAGCCATCGATGAACGCCCGCGCGTTCTCGCCCAGCGTTTCCCGGTTGAGTGGCCGGAGATGCTGCGCATCGGCAGTCGACGGGCTCTTCACGAAGATCGCCGGGACGAGCGCGAGCACCATGCAGCCCAATCCCACCCAGATCGCGAGCTCTCGGACTGCGGCCGCCGGGGACTCGAAAAGGTCGGGGTCGTAGATCAGCGGCCAGAACCACGGGACGATGACCCACGCCCACTGACCGATCCACTGGGCTACGGCCATCAGCCGGGTCCGCTCGTGGAAGTCCCGGCTCATCTCGTAGCCCATCGCCACGTAGGGCGTGCCGAAGATGGTGATCCCCACGTAGAAGACGATCGAGCCGATCAGGAAGTAGGTGAAGTTGTACTGGAGGCTGTTCGTCTCGTAGAGCTGCCACATCGCGATGTACGCGAGCCCAGTGAGGATGGCCCCGGCGAAGATGTAGGGACGCCGCCGGCCGAAGCGCGATCTCGTGTTGTCCGAGATGAACCCCATGAAGGGGTCGGTGATGGCGTCGACCAGCCGTGGAGCGAAGAAGAGGATTCCCCAGAGCAGCGGCGGGAACCCCAGGCCGGCCACCAGGACCACCATGAAGACGCCCAGGGCTGCCGGAAACATCTGGTTGCCGAGCATTCCGATGCCGTAGGCAACCTTCTGACCGAAGGGAACGCGGTCCTCGGGAGCGGTCTGCGGTGGTGGTGTCACGAGTACCTCATGATCTGTGAGCACGACGGCCAAACCCTCCCGGGCAAGACCACTATTCTGGTTTCTGGCCGTCGAAGGGGGCGGGCCGCGCACCCCTGAGCCCTTGTCTTCAAGTGGCGCCGTGCGAGATGCGCGGGGCCTCTTCGTCTCGTCGGTGCACCCCGGTGAACGGACATCCGAGTTCCGGCGGTCCCGACCGGGCGGGCGAGTCATCACCGCTACGAATCCGCGCTTCACCCGGTAGGCCGATGGGCTCGCGGTAGAAGAATCCCGGGGTACGGATATCGTTCGGCCAGCTGCGATGAAATACCTCGGTCGTCGAGCCTGCGAGCGGAGGAACCAGCCAGCTCCAGTCGCCGCACACTGTCCGACCGTCACGCTCCTCCTGATCCGCGAAGGTCATGAATTCCCGGGAGGCGGAATGGTGATCGACGATTCGAACTTCCGCCTCCTTGAAGCTGTGCAGGACCGAAGTGTTCAGCTCCACAAGAGCCCGGTCTTTCCACAGGGTCTCGGTCTGAGACGTGTCTAGCTTCATGCGCGCGGCGATCTCGGGAAGTACGTCATACCGGCTTTCGTCGGACAGATTTCGAGCGCCGATCTCGGCTCCCATGAACCATCCATTGAAAGGAGCTGCCGTGTACTCGATCCCTCCGATGTTGAGTGTCATGTCCGACACGATCGGCACGGCGTACCATCGGAGACCCAGCTCCGCAAACCAATCGAAGCTCGGGTGGGTCAGGGGCACCTGGAGTGCCTCACTCGGCGACCACTCGAACCACTCCGGCTCGTAACCCGGCATGTCGAGGACAACGGGAAGAAGGTCGAAGTCCGTCCCCGCACCGCGCCAGCCGAGCGCCTCGCATAAGTCCGTGAATGCTTGCTCATCGGGATCCCCCCGAGAGTCCCTGTCGGTCCCGTACCCGGCGTACCGAATCAACTTGCTGTTCAGGATTCGTGGAGGACGGTCATGCTCCGGGTGCGATGGAGGCAGGATCGCGATGGCCGGAAGGATGCGTCCACCGTTCGTGGCGAACTCCACATACCGGCGGAGCGCGTTGAAGGCCTGACGGGGAGCATGAGCGGTCCGGTAGTCCAGGACGTGGAGCGAGCGCCAGGGCAGCCGTCCGATGCATCGGTTGCTGTTACGCCACGCGATCCGGGCTCCGAAGACGAGCTCCGCATGAGCGTGTTCGTATGTGCCGTGACATTCCAGCTGGACCCGAATCTCTTCGAGTCGGTCGTCGAGGTTGAAGTCCTGAGTGTGGCTCTGCTCGCGCGCGAAGAGCTCGAGGAATTCGTGCGCTTGCTCCAGTGTCGAGCGGGTGTTGGTCGCGGCCGGTTGCATGACGGATGGAGAGATTTCATGCCTGCGCGCGAGCTTACCCGCGAATACGTCCCGGGATTCGTCCCCTTCCACGGGAGGCACGAATCCAGCACACCTTTTCTTGTCCGAAGCGCATGACTACGGTTACCTGAACCGCTCTTTTGGGCTACTCTAGCTCGCTGTGTAGGTCCTCCCGACGTGAAGGGACGTAAAAAGGACGGGTGTTATCGTGCTCTACCGAAGTGAAAACAGTGCGCGGCTGAGTCCCATGCTTTGCCTGTTGGCAGCATCATTGCTCTTTCCTGCTGGTCTGGTCGGTCAGGGCTTGGGCATCGGTGCGCATGCTGGGACGAACGGGTTCGGTGTAGACGTGGGCCTTGGCACGTCGCGGGTGGTGCTTCGCGCCGGGGCCTCGATTGTGCCAGAGAGTTACTTCCTGACCGATCTGATTCCGTCCGACGTCGCTGGTGTGGCGTATGAGGTCGTCCTGCCCCAGCGGACGATACGAGCAGGGCTCGACCTTCATATCCTCGGTCCACTGAAGCTCACGGGCGGTGTCATGCATCGCAGCGATGACCTCGTGGCGCGAGCTACCGTCGTTCAGACCATCGATCTCGGTGGTACGACCTTCACGCAGTCGGGTACAGTGGAGGCTCGCATGGAGCAAAGTCCTCTAGTGCCCTACGTGGGGATCGGCCTCGGCAACCTGTCGTCGGGCTTCGGACTGTATCTGGACATCGGAGTCTCGTACTCGAGCGAATCCACCGTCGCGATGAGTGCTCTGGGCGATCTGGCCAGTGCCCCCGGGATCAATGAAGCCTTACAGCGGGAAGTCGATCAATTCCTGGCGGAGGCCCCGGAGCTGCTGACGAACATCTACCCGACGTTGCAGATCGGTCTGAAGCTCGGTCTGTAGAGAAGCACCGATCCACGGTCCTCAGTGCGACGGATGGATGGCGAAGTGGGTCGTTCCGAACCGATCCGCCGGACTTTTACGCCATCCTCTTCTATCTCGAGCTGTCCCACAAACCGCGGCCTGGCTCTCCCGCGCGCGGACCACTGAGAGCGATCTCCTCACGGAGTTCCTCCTTCAACCACCGGCCTTCGACCCAGCCAAGCCCGGGCCTGTCCCCGACTTCGGCTTCGACCAGTGGGTGCATTGCCGTTCGACCTGCTGCGCCCGGCTGGCCTGCAGGTAACCTGCCTCCTCGCGTGCCCTCGCACGGAGAGAACGTTTGGATGTCCGATCCGTCCAAAGCGATGATGACCCTCCTGCAAGGGATCGGGAAGATTGTATTGTGCCGGATCATGAAGGCGAGCCAGCACGGGCCGGCCTTTCCCGCCTCAACGCACCGGCCAGAGCTCCCCCCGCCCCCGCAAGGAGCGCCGGTAAGAGGACGGTTACGAGCAGCACCGCGAATCCGGGACGTCCCATGACGCCCCCGACCGTCCCCGCCAGATCATCGACCGGCCCGGACGCGCTTCCCCACATCAGCAGCAACGCCCATCCGAGTCCCCCGGCGGTCCCCGCCACGAGCGCGGGCCGTCCATCCGGCCAGATCACGCCGATCAGCGCCCCCACGACGGGGACCGCCCACCAGCCGACAGCCCACGTGCCGACCGCCATCAGGACGGTTCCGACCCCAAGCGGTGTCCTCGGTTGCACTCAACGTCGCCAATGGTCGGCACTTCTATGGTTGGTACGTCTGCGCCCCGGCCATACGAGCTCGAGAATATCCGGCTCCAGCGACGCGGCAAGCATAAGCCATCGCGGTTGTGTAACGACCGTCGGACGCGCTTTTGGAGCGGTGTAGATCACCCGATCCGAAGGCCGCCTCCGGGGTAGCGATCCAAAACACAGTTGAAGTCGTGACTGTACGCCCGGCCCAAGGAGGCCCGATGCGTTACGAATCAACGGGAAGAGTTGGACGCCGACCCCGCGTCCTTGTCGTGGGCGCCGGCTTCGGGGGACTTCGAGTCACCGCGCAGCTAAGGCGCGCGGCGTGCGACGTCATCCTTATCGACCGAAGTAATCACCACGTTTTCCAGCCTCTTCTATACTAGGTCGCGACGGCCGCTCTGTCTCCGGCAGACATCGCGGCCCCGATTCGCTCGATCGTTCGGCGACAGAAGAACGCCCAGGTCATCCTCGGCACGGTGACCCTGATCGACCTCGCCGAGCAGCGTGTATTCCTCGGTGCTGAGGAGATCGCCTGGGATTGGCTGGTGCTCGCCGCTGGTGCGACCCACGCGTACTTCGGCCAAGGCGAGTGGGCCACACGAGCGCCTGGGCTCAAGACGATCGACGACGCGCTCGAGGTCCGGCACCGGGTACTGCTTGCGTTCGAGGAAGCCGAGCTAGAAGACGCCCCCGAAGCCCGGTCCGCCAAGCTGACCTTTGTCGTAATCGGTGGGGGACCCACGGGCGTCGAGATGGCCGGGGCCCTTCGTGAGATCGCGGCTGAGACGATTCCCGACGACTTCCGTCGCATCGACACCACGACGGCCAACATCGTCCTCTTGGAGGGTGGCGCACGGCTCCTCTCGGGGATGTCGGAGGCGGCGTCCGACGCGGCGCTTGCGTCGTTGCAGGGCATGGGCGTGGACGTACGGCTGAACACGTACGTGACGGATCTCGACGACGAAGCCGTGTGGATTGGCGAGCAGCGTGTACCGGCGGCCAATGTGATCTGGGCCGCCGGCGTTCAGGGCGCTGCGGTGGCGAAGACACTCGACACCTCGCTCGACGGCGAGGGGCGCGTCGTCGTGGAGTCCGACTGCAGCGTGCCGGGTCACCCGAGTGCCTTCGTGATCGGCGACCTCGCCGCACAGACAGAGGCCATGACCGGTCGCCCGGTTCCGGGTGTCGCGCAGGGCGCGATCCAGATGGGCGACTTCGTCGGACGGATCGTCGCAGACGAAGTCGAACGCTGCCGATCGCTCACGGCCGGGGGAGAGCTTCCGGCGACGGCTCGGTCGCGTGCAACGGGTTCGCCAGCCAGCCGACCGGCGTTTCGCTACAACGACAAGGGCAACATGGCGACGATCGGTCGGGCCCGGGCGGTCGCCGACGTTTTCGGCACGACCTTCTCCGGCTTCGTCGCCTGGGTTCTGTGGAGCGTAATCCACGTCACCTTCCTGGTCGGCTTCCGAAACCAGTTGTTGGTGATGGTGAACTGGGCGTGGCAATGGATCGTGCAGGCGCGAGGAGCGAGGCTCATCACGGGGAGTCCCGAGGTCCGCGTCGAATCTCCGGTCGATTTGAGCGCGGACGCGGCCGACTAGCACGATCTGCGGAGATGGCTACGCACCTCGTCATGGAGAACGCCCGGGCGCACCCTGCGCTCACTTGACACCGACGACGTCGATCGGCCTCTCAATCATGCAAAGACCACTGTCCTCAGTCAGAATAGAGGCAGAGCCGGAGGCCACCACCCGGTGCGGGTACCGGGGAAGGCGTTGCCTGAATAGGTCGAGGGCCGAGCTGTGAATCCGGGGCGGTTCAGTTGCCTGGGAGGGCATGGGTTTCACCCCATCCGGTGGCAAAAGGCCCGAGAGGCGATTTTCCGCCCCTCAGGCCAATCTCAGTGAGTGGTTCCCCCACTTACCAAAGCGGAGGGGGTGGGATTCGAACCCACGAGGGCTTTCGCCCGCCGGTTTTCAAGACCGGTGCATTGAACCGCTCTGCCACCCCTCCAAAAATTCTCTTCCGTCCATCCCGCGGCCCGGAGAGAACGCTTCAATTTAATTGATTACAAGGTCGCACACCGGACCGCGTAGCCAACCCTGCAGACAACCTTTTGTTGTTGCCAGAGACAGTGGGACGCCTGGATCGGCGCAGTCCAACGATGTGCGACAAGGACCTGCGTGGCGGCCTCTGGCTTGCGTGGCGAGACGGACTGCGTGCCGACCCGTGTCGTGAACAATCGCGCATCGATCCCGACGGGAATATCGGGTCGGGGACTGACGGGAGAGACCGCACGATCGGCTACAGGCCGAAGCACTGAACTAGAAATCTTCGGACCAATTGAGGTAGTTTTCCCGTTGGGCGTGAGACCTGCGTCAGCAATGGTGAGAGACGAATCGTGAGAGCCGAAGAAGCGCGCGTGCTCCTTGGCCTTCGACCCGGTTTTTCCGAGTCGGAGTTGGACGAGGCGATCAGGACGTCGAAGGAATCGTGCCAGGTGGACCGATTCCCTGAGGGATCGGAGCACCACCAACAAGCGTTGGCCCGGCTCCGCGTACTGTCGCAGGCAGCCGCTACCCTCGTGCGTGCTCGTGAGGAGCAGAGGGCGCTCACAGAAGAGGGTGGGACAGAGCGCGTCTCGGGCGAATCGTCACGGACCGAGGTCGTCTCGTCGGACCCGGACGAGGAGGTTCCGACCGCGGCCCCATCTACGCCTCGTGCCGACCCGAGTGCGGGGCTGCCTTCCGCTCAGGTGCTGATTTCGGACGACCAGGAGCGCCCACCGAGTCGTAAAGCGCGGGCCACACGTCGTCTGGCTCGTAGATTCGGCGCAGTCGCCATCGTGGTGTCATTGGGTATCCTTGCGCTGCAGGCGTGGCCCTCGTCCTGGATGTGGATCGAGGGCATTGTTTCGGGTGTCGTGTCCGGTTCACAGCCTCGGAGTGAGGAGGGAGCGAGACCGAGCGGCGAACCCGAGACCACTGACGGTGGAACGGGAGGGTCTGTGGCGACGACGATGGATTCGACGTTTGACCTGAGTGACGATGTCACGCTCCCACAAGCCTCTGCTCTCGACGGTGCCCAGGACGAGATCAGACCCGCTGAGGGCAGCAGCGACGGCTATTTTGCGATCTCTCTTGGTGCGTTCCGCTCGTTCCCGTCAGCGCTCACTCTCATCGATCGGCTGTCCGAGGATACAACCGTAGAGTGGTCTGCCGTCGCTCCGGTGTTGTTGCCTGACGGACTGTATCACCGTGTTCTCGCGGGGTTGCGTCCGGATTCTCTCGCGGCTCGAGCACTGGGTGCTCAACTCGTCGAAAGCCTAGGAGACGATGCAGAGGGTTGGTTCCCACGGCGCATCAGGGTCGTGGTCTGTACGGAGCCGTTTACCGATTCGAACAGCGCTGACGAGGCCGTTCGGAGAGCCCGTGAGCAGGAATTGTTGGGTGAAGTCCGAAATCCACCGCAAGGCGATGGCGAGGTCCGAGTGTGCTTCGGTGGGTACGGCCAGGGGGGAGACGCTGATGAGGTGATTCGGCGGCTGCGACAGGTGGGTTACGCCTCGGCGTTGGTCTCGGTCACCACCGCGGACTGACTCTGCTCGAATGTCTGCCGAGCCCTCTCCGGGGCTCGAAGGAATTACGAGTCCGAATTGTCCGAGACGCTGTCCTCGTCGGGCGCAGGACAGGCCGTGGACACTGCAGCCCAGAACTCCTCGGACGAAAATGGCTTTGCCAGGAGTGCAGATACGCCCAGTTTGTGGGCCCGTTCCTCGAATTCGGGAGATCGAAAGGAGGAGGACCCGGACATGAGCATGATAGCCACGTCGGGATGATGGTGCCGCACGCGCATGGCCAACTCGAGTCCGTTCATTCCGGGGACGAAGACATCCGCAATCAGCAAATCGCAGTGATCTGTCTCTTCGAGCGCGGTCAGGACCTCATCTCCCTGCGACAACAGGAGCACGTCGATCCCCGCCGCGGCAAGCGCCTCGCCAATCAACTCTCGAAGGACGTCGTGGTCTTCCAGCAAGATGACCATCTTCGGACCGGCATCTTCTGCAGCGACCCGGGAGCCCGATGCGTCGAATGAGGTGCGTTTCGGTTGGGGTACGCGGGATACGTCTTCTGCGGCTCCCTTGTCTTCATATATCGGGAGTGGTCGGATTGGGAGCCCGAGCACTTGGTGAACAGCCTCATTCAACTCTTCAGACGAGAAGGGCTTGGCGAGGATGTACTCAACACCGACGCGTCTTGCCGCCTCGATGGTGTCCGGTTGATCGATGACCGCGGCCCCGGACATGAGGATGAACTTCGTCGAGGGGGCTTCGTGATGCACGCGGACGAGGAGTTTCAACCCGTCGATCGAGCCCGGGGTGAAGACGTCTGTGACGATGAGGTCGAAGCGGCTGTTACTAGCCTCATGGAGCCCCTCGTCTGCAGTTTGAGCTGTGACGACCGCGTGACCTAGATCCTCTAGCACCGTGCGGATGTGCCTTCTGAGCAGCTTTTGGTCCTCCACGACCAGAATCCTGCTCATCTGACGCCGCCGCTGGCTTTGAACCCGATCAAGGAGATAGTCTTCCGCTGGGCAGGAGACGCTGGAAAGGGTGTCGCGACTGCATCATTGTGACTGGTTAGAGCCATCGTGACACCAACTTTTGGCAACTGAGACACACGAACAACGCCAATGTAATGAGCGTGGGCGAAAGATGAACTTGGGGTCTGCGTCGACTCCTCCCAAGCGAACACCATGATCGAAAACCGCAGAGAGCATTTCCGCATTCGCTTCCCGTCGTCGAGTGGTCCCGTCTTCCATGCCGAAGGCTTGCGGGCATTCGTGCTGGACTGTTCGAGCCTCGGGATGCGTGTCCGCCGGAGCGACGAGATGGCAATGCTCGGACCCGGAGACCGCGTCGCAGGGCGGCTGGGATTCGGGGAGGGCCACTCGATAAATGTCCAGGGCAACGTCGCTCGGGTCACACCCGGTGCGGTGGCCATTTCGTTTACCGAGGGACACGGAGTTCCTCTGTCGTTCGTTCTTCGGGAGGAACGATTGCAGATGATGCGGCGAAAGTCTCAGGCGGGGCAGGGGCGCATGTACTTCCGTTTGTCGTACCCGCGCAAGGTCAGCCCAATGTTGCATGCTGAGCTCTGGTCGGCACCGGTCTGGAATTGCTCAGAGTCGGGGCTGTACTGTCTGAAGCCGGTTTCGGGCGAGGCTCCGTCCAAAGGGGCGATGGCGCGTGGCGTGGTGGCGTTCAACGAGGGCCGGGTGCTCAGATTCGCCGGGACGGTCCTTCGAGCGTCTGAGAATGGCCTTGCTCTGCAGCTCCACCCTGATTCGGGCTTACCCCTCTCCTTGATTCTGGCCGAGGAACGCTTCGTGCGCTCCAAGTTTGTTCAGCCCTCTCAGGATTGAGGATAGGAAGCCTCTCGGTGGGAAGCCTGCGTCATCGACTGGCGAGCGTCAGGCCGCTTGAGTACGACCCGACATGAATGGGTGGCGAAGGTCGGCCGGCGGCCGATTCGCCACCACGGTCTGCGTTCCAAGCCCGCGAGCCAAGTTCAGCACGAGAGGACCGCACAGATTCACCGTCCAAGCACCCTCTGGGGAAGGAGTGGTAATGGTGAGCGCAATGACATCAGAGGAATCACTCGCGTCCAGGACGGAGCGGGACCACTCGGGCAGTTCAAGCTCGAAGTCGTCGAAGAAGACGAAGGGGTCACTCAGGAGAAAGCTCGGGGCGTCAGTTCCAACTCCGCGAAGCCAGTAAAGTCCGGCCCCGGGCCCCTCCGTGAGCCTGAAGTCTCGCTGCTGGTCGAATCCGGGGATCCCGTTCGGAAAATTCACGAGCACGTGCGCACGTTTCGCTACGGACTCGTGCTCTGTCTCAGTCGGAGGGTTGACGATCATCGGAGGAAATTGGTCAAGGTGGTTTCGAGAATTCGGGACGTGGCCAGCAAGGACGCCTGGTAACTGGCCTGTCTCGAGGCGAGCTGGGCTAGCGCCTCGGGCAGTGAAGCATCGGCGATGTTGGAGCGCCGCTCCGCCCGAGCCAAATCGGAAACAGCCAGAGTATCCTCAGCCAAATCGAGACTGATCTGACGGTTTCCGACATCGACGACGAGCAGCTGTACACTTTCGAGAGCTTCAGCGAGCACATCCATCTGAGTGGCGATCGTCGCGCTGTCGCCGGCGATCAGGGCCGACTCAAGGTCATCGAACGCTTGAACGACATTGGTGTCGATGAACACTTCGCCAGCGTCGTGAGTGCCGGGCTTGCGCTCGCCCGGGAAGACGTCGTACTCGATCGCGCCTCGGGCAGGGTTGAGCGGATCAAGACTCCCTGAGTTATCCAGGGGAGCGCGATCCGAAAAAAGGCCTCCGAAGATGTATGAGCCGTTCAGGTTCAGATTTGCGAGGTCGATCGCCGCCTGCCTCAAACCCTGAACCTCGCCGATGCCGGCTTGGGTACTTCCGGTCGTCGCCGAGGAACTGCTCTGCTGGCTGGCGATCTCACGCGCTCGCGAAATCAGGTTCGACAGCGATTCTAGAGCGCTCTCCTCCATGGTCAGCCGTCCACGAGCGACATCGATGTTTCGGCGGTACTGCTGAGACGCTCGAAGCTGGCTGTCGAGCTGCATGACGGATCGGGATCCGAGCGGGTCTTCGGACGCGAGCTCGAAGCGCCGTCCCGTCGTGATCTGACGTTCGAGACGACCGATGTCGGCAATGCTCCCCCGAATGGTGTCGATGATTCGGGTCTGAATCGCCTGGTTTGAAATTCTCACGGCAGAAACTTGTTGAGATCGGTCGGTGCTGTCCGTACGTTCTGACCGCATTATCGGACGCTCTGCCACGGCCTTGAATTTCCATGTCGAAGATTCTCTGCGTCGATGATGACCCGGGTCAGTTGCTGGCACTGGAGGGGCTTCTCGAGCGAATGGGCCACGACGTGGTCGGCGTCCGTAACCCCGAGGCTGCGACGACCGTCGTTCTTCGCGGTGGAATCGACCTTGTGTTGGCCGACCTGCAGCTCTCCGGGGGGCGGGGGATCGACCTGCTGGATCAGATTGTCGCCGAAGGATTGGACGTTCCGGTCGTGTTCCTCTCCGAGGCTCCTTCGATTGACGAGGCGGTGTCGGTCGTCAAGGCAGGGGCGATCGACTATTTGACCAAACCGGTCCAGCCCCTCCAACTCGACGTTGCCGTTTCTCAGGCTCTCGAGTTGACGCGACTTCGTCGTCAGTCGCGTGATGGTGGCACATTTGGAAGCCAGCCTCCGCAGGAACATCTGCTTGTTGGCCAGAGTGAAGAGCACGAGGCCGTGATGACCGCCATCCGGGTGGCTGCCCCAACCTCGTCCTCCATACTGATCCAAGGGGAATCGGGAACAGGAAAGGAACTGGTCGCTCGGACGCTGCATCGAATGAGTGGTCGCGAAGACGGGGATTTCATCAGCGTAAATTGTGCTGCTCTCCCAGAGCACCTCGTCGAAAGCATCATGTTCGGCCATGAAAAGGGGGCCTTCACAGGAGCGACCAAGAGATCACCTGGTGCATTCGAACGAGCCCATCGCGGTACGCTGTTGCTGGACGAGATATCCGAGATGCGGATCGATCTTCAGGCCAAACTCCTGAGAGCTCTTCAGGAGCAAGAGTTCGAGCGGGTTGGGGGCACATCTCCCGTTCGCGTAGACGTGCGGGTCATCGCGACCACGAACCGGGATCTGCTTCACGAGGTGCAGGAGGGTCGTTTCCGAGCCGATCTCTACTACAGGCTCAATGTGCTTCCGATTCACGTGCCGCCTCTTCGAGAGCGACCCGGCGATCTGGAGCTCTTAGCTCAGCATTTCGCGCAACGGGTCGCATCAGGTCTTGGCAGGGAGGAAGCCTACATCGGGCCGGAGGTTGTGGAGGCTCTTCGGGCCCATCATTGGCCAGGGAATGTTCGAGAACTGAGTCACGCCGTTGAGCGAGCCGTGATTCTCGCGGGAGAAGGGGCGGTGGAGCCCCATCACGTCACGACAGACCTCGTTGCCCCGGGACCCTCTGCTTGGAGAAGTTCGCCGGCGCCTCCCGAGGAGATCGCGGATGGGAATCGGATCGTTCTCCAAGGCCTCTCTATCGCGGGTGCGGAAGAGGTGCTCATTCAGGCAGCACTGGAACGAACGTCCGGAAACCGCACTCAGGCCGCAAAATTGCTCGGGATTGGGGTTCGCACTCTTCGGAACAAGCTGAATTCCTAGCTCGGGTGCGCGACTCAGGCCGGGCTGACCCCTCCAGGGCGGCGGGCTCCGGCAGAAACAGCCGGCTTGGGTCGGCACGACGTGCCGACGTCTCGCGGCGTCCCAAACCCATTCTGACCCGGTTCGTACCGTAATACTCTCCTGCCTTGGTCTCGTCTACTGCTATAAGTGCATGTTGTACAATGCTTTGAGCCATTATGAGATTGCGAATGTGACTCGATTTGGATTGTGGCCCGGAGATTGCTAAAAGTTGGAGCGAACAGGTTCTTTTGCTTGTGAGATCAATGATTCGAGGTCTGCTGGGCTCCAGCTCTGCTCTTGCCCTCCGAGAGGGACTCGATGCGAGCATGGCACGCTCTCGCGAGATCGCTCATCGAGTGGCGAACGCCTCCAATGGTGCGGAGGCGTCGTTCGAGGCCGCGCTCGAGCATGCGCTCGATGAGGAAGGTGTGAATCTGGAGGTTGAGATGGTCCGGCTGGCGGACGAGCAAATCCGGTATGAAGCGATGGGGCAGATGCTGCAGAAAGTGTATGGGCAGCTGCGAGCTTCGCTGAGGAGTTCGTAACTGTGCCTGGGATTGGAGGCGTTCCAAGCCTGTTTCGAGGCCTTGCCATCTCTGCGTCGGGGCTCTCGGCGCAAAGGCGGAGGATGGATGTGATTGCGACGAATATCGCGAATGCCGAGACGACTCGAACGCCCGACGGTGGTCCGTATCGGAGGCGGATCCTGGAACTCGCAGAGGCTCAGAGCCCGTACGAGGTCCGCGCGGCGCTCGCTCAAAACGGGCTGTCCATTGAGGTGCCCGAGGTACCAGAGGTTCCGATTCCCGGAGAGACCTATGCGGCGCTCGAGCGCGCGTACGGCGTTGAGGTCCTTGGCATTGTGGAAGACGCGTCGGAGGGTCCACTGGTGTACGAGCCCGGTCACCCGGATGCAGATGAAGCTGGATACGTTCGATACCCGAATGTAGATATCACGGAAGAGACCATCGATTTGATGGAGACGCGCCGTGTCTACGAAGCCAACGCTACGGTGTTCGACGCCATGAAATCGATGCTTCGTCGCGCCACCCAGATTTAGAAAACGACTATGGAAATCAACGGCCTTGGATCTTTTTTTCCCGACCCTCTCGGAGTTCGTCGGGAAGGTTCGGCGGAGGCTGCTTCGCAGGCAGCCGAGCGGTCGGCCGCGGAAAGTCGAAGCTCTGTTCAGCCCAGCGCGATCGAGGCTCAGGGCAGGGCCATCGACAGGGTGGATCCGCAGCTGTGGTCCGTGTTGAGCGGTGACGAAATTGCGTGGTATATGCGTAGCGGCCTGTCCGGGCCCGCGACCTATGGTCCGGGGTCGGATGCCCTCGACGGCAACGGTCCCGTTGCGCGTTTGGGTCAGCGACTGGATGTGAGGATCTAGGATGAACGTTCCGGTGCAGGGTGTGGGTTCGATTGGGAGTCTCTACGGCTCCGAGGCGGCTGGTGTGGGCGCTGGGACCGGGATTTCGGAGCTCAATGAGTCCGGGATGTCGTTCCAGGACACGCTCGCCGAGGCGCTGGGACAAGTTCAGGGACTCCAAGATGGGGCCAGCAATGCCGTCGAAGCATTCCTGCGCGGGGACCCGGTGGAGCTTCACGATGTGATGGCCGCCGTAGAGGAGGCGGGTCTGGCACTCGAGATGCTTGTCGAAGTCCGAAATCGTGTTGTCGACGCGTATCGGACTGTCGTGAACATGCAGTCCTGATCGATCTGATATGTCACCCCTGGACGCAGCAATCGACTTCATTCGCAGGATAGGCGCACCTCGTGTGCTTGCTCTTGCAGTCGTCACCGGGTTGGGTGTCGCAGGCCTGTCCAGTCTGATCATCTGGGGAAATCAGCCTGAGATGATTGCCGTGGTCCGGGGCGTGCCGTTGGGCGTCGTCGGCGAAGCTCAGCAGCTTCTCGCTGACCAGGGTTTGGACGCGAGACTCAGTGCCAGCGGAGCGGAGGTCCTCGTTCCCACTTCCGAGGCAGCCCGTGCGCGTGTCTTGCTGGCGCAGCAAGGGGTCGCCTCGGGAGAGCCCTCCGGATTCGAACTCTTCGACGAAGCTTCCTGGGGGATGACTGATTTTACCCAGCGCATCAATTACCGACGAGCCCTCGAGGGAGAACTCGAGCGTTCGATTGAGCAGATGCGCGGGGTGCGGGCCGCGGAGGTGCATCTCGCGCTTCAAGATCGATCCTCGTATCCCTTCAATGAGCAGGGGGTGGAGGCCTCGATTCTCGTGAGCATGGGTGCTGGTGTGCGCCCCACGCAGGGTCAGGTCGAGGCGATCACGTTCCTCGTGGCAAGCGCGGTAGACGGCTTGTCGTCCGAAGGGGTCAGCATCCTGGACGACTCCGGTAGACTGCTCTCCGCGGCGATGGAGGCCGATTCGCCTGCGCGGATGGACCGCCGTCGGCTCGAGATGCAGTACGATCTCGAGGAGTACCTGGAGGCCCGTGTGGCTTCGCTGCTCGACCCGATCGTCGGAACCGAGAACGCTCGGGTGCGTGTATCCGCGGAGCTGGATTTCGAAGAAGTGCAGCGCCGTACGGAAGCCGTGGACCCGAACCAGGCCGCACTAACGGGAGAAGCTCGCTCGGAAATCGAGCCAGGCGACCCGTCACTGGGCGCCGCGTCGACGATTCAGAACAACACGTTCGAGGTGACCCGCAGTACGGAGCTGAGCAACCGCGTCCCGGGTGCAGTTCGAAGACTATCCGTCGCGGTCGCGGTCAATCAGGACGCCGTGGTCGCGGGCGATGCCGCCGGACTCCAAGAGATGGAACAGCTCGTCGCGAGGTCCGTGGGGCTGGACCCTGCGCGAGGTGATGAAATTTCGGTACTGGCCGTTCCGTTCGAGGCACCGGTCGGCGTCACCCTTGCCGACCAGGAACCGGCGGAAGCCTTCTCTCCCCTCCAGGTGGCGAGAGAATTCCAGCACCAGATTCTTCTCGGCTTCGGACTGCTGCTCGCCTTCATCCTCGGTATGCGAGGCCTATCCATGGCGCGCTCCGCCATGCCTGCGGCCGCGGTCCCAGTCCTGCCTCAGACCAACGAGATCCCGTCCACGGGCGCGACCCCGGTCGAGCCTGCCGCCCCATCGGAAATCGCGGCTCCAACGGTCGATCCAGCCAGCTTGGTCCGGGCTTGGCTGCGTGAGGCGTAGCGAGGGCGGCCGTGGCAGCTAGAGAGTTGAAGCTAGATCGACTCAGTGGGGGACAGAAAGCAGCCATCCTCGTGATGGCCCTGGGCCCCGAGGGTATGGAGCGCGTCTCCAAATCTCTCAGTCCTGACGAGATCGAGATGATCTCTCTCGAGATCGCCCGGTTGGGGTCCGTCCCAGAGGCCGTCGTCGATTCTGTCGTCTCCGAGTGGGCCGAGATGCCAGCGGGTGGGGGGCTCGCGATGTCGGGAGGGGTCGAGAGTGCCCGAGAGTTTCTCGATCATGCGTTCGGAGCTGACTCGGATCGCGTGTTCAACAAGCTGGAGGAGCGACTTCGCACGGGGCCAAGCCTCGGCTCTCTGAAGAATGTCGACGCGGAGTCCCTTTCGAATTTCCTCAGCACCGAGCACCCGCAGATCATCACACTGGTGCTAGCTCATCTGGAGGCACCTCTGTTTGCTGAGGTCCTCTCTCTGATGCCGGACGAGCTTGGCTCAGAGGTCCTTCTGCGCAATGCGCGGATGGAAAAGGTGCTGCCGGATGTCCTCGAGACCATTGAGGGCTTTCTGAGCGGAGAAGCCTCTCTGACCCTGCCTGCTCCCCTGGCTCGGTTGGGCGGAGCGGAAGCGGTGGCGGAGGTTCTGAACCGCGCGCAACCCGGAGCAGACAAGGTTTTCCTCGAAGGCATCGCAAAGCTCGATCCGGACGTCGCCTCGCAAATCAAAGACCTCATGTTCGTCTTCGAGGATCTCGTGCGGCTCGACGACAACGCGATGCAGCGGGTGGTGTCTGAAGTCGAGGCCACCGACCTCGCTCTGGCCCTCAAGGCTGCGGCGGAGGACCTCAAGGCGCACATCTACAAGGCCATGTCTCAGCGAGCGCAGGCAGCCCTTGAGCAGGAGATCGAGTTCCTCGGCCCGACTCGGGTCAAGGACGTCGAGGACGCTCAGGCCAAGGTGGTGGCGGAAGTGCGTCGCCTCGAGGAGGCCGGTGAGATCGTGATCAGCGGAGGGACAGACGATGTCCTCGTTTGAGCCTCTTCAAGGGAGAAGCGAACCACGGGAGTGGGAGCGGGTGCAGCCGGAAGTCATCGTCCCCGAGAGGGATTCGCTGCCGCCGCCCTCATATCTGCCTGATTTTACGTCGCTGGCCGACGTGTCTGGCCCGGGAGAGGCCGGGAGCAGCGAGAGTATCACGGCTGCCCTCGATGCCGCTCGAGCTGAGGGTGAGCAGGTTGGTTTTGAACGCGGTCAGGCCGAGGAGGCGGCAAAGGTAGAGCACCTGATCCGAGCACTGAGGGATGTGATCGACGCCCTTCATGAGTCTGACCAGCAGCGGGAACAGCAGGCTGCCGAGCGATCTACCGCGATTGCAACAGCTGTTGCGGGAAAGCTGATTCAGCGTGAGGTGCGCGTTTCACCGGACATTGTCCTCGAGCTGGTACGCGAGGCTGTTGCAGGGTTTCCAGTGGTCGAGCCCTTAGCCGTTCGAATGAACCCGGCCGATCTTACCCGACTTTCCGCGTGGGCGCTCAAGTCGGAAGGCGCGGATTTGGTCGAGTCAGGCCGCTCTGTTCGATGGATCCCGGATCCAGACATCCGCTCAGGTGGTTGTCTGGTGGAGGGTGTCGAGCGCGTGATGGACGGGCGTCTTCTGCACGTTCTCGAGCGAGTTCTCGGAGCGTTTTCTGATGGATGACCTCGAGCGCTTGCTGAGGCGCCTGTCTGACCCCGAGGGTCCGATCGAGCGAGTTGGCAGGCTGCCTCGCTATGTCCCGTGCGGGAGAGTGACGAGGATTGTGGGGCTTGTCATGGAGGCGTCCGGTGTCGAAGCCGCAGTCGGAGATCTCTGCCGAATCTCTACCATCGATGGTCGGAACGAGGTCGAAGGTGAGGTTATTGGCTTCAGTGATCGTGGACGTCGCGCCTCAGATCATGGGGATGCCACAGGAGGGAATCGAGCGCTGATCATGCCGTTTGGCGAAATCGGTGGCCTGAACCCTGGCAGTATCGTGGAGATCCTCGGCCGGGAGGCCTCGGTGGAGGTCGGAACGGGATTGCTTGGGCGGGTGATCGATGCGCGAGGTATGCCCCTGGATGGTAAAGGGCCAATTGCCTGGGGGGAGAGGCGCTCCCTCGCCGCGGAGCCACTCAATCCGCTCTCCAGAACGTCGATCGAAACACCGCTTCCGACTGGGGTGCGGGCCATCGATGGACCGCTCACGATCGGAAAAGGTCAGCGGGTAGGCATCTTCGCCGGCAGCGGAGTTGGGAAGAGCACACTGCTGGGGATGATCGCGCGCGGTACCTCTGCCGACCTCAATGTGATTGCATTGATCGGTGAGCGTGGGCGCGAGGTCCCCGAATTTGTTCAGGACGCACTTGGCGAGGATGGCCTGGCTCGCTCCGTGGTCGTCGTCGCGACAGGAGACCAGAGCGCCTTACTTCGAGCACGAGCGGCTCAGGTGGCTGCGACCCTCGCTGAGGATTTTCGATCAAAAGGTGCGAGCGTGCTGCTCATGCTGGATTCGATCACTCGCGTCGCGACCGCGTGGCGTGAAATCGGTCTCGCGGCGGGCGAGCCTCCTACCACCCGGGGGTTCCCTCCCTCGGTGTTTTCGCGTCTCCCCCGCCTGCTAGAAAGAGCCGGTTCGGATGGCGTCGGAACGATTACGGGAGTCTACACGGTTCTCGTCGAGGGCGACGACTTCAACGAGCCCGTGGCCGACGCGGTACGGTCGACCCTGGATGGACATATCGTGCTGACCCGCGAACTGGCCACGGCGGGCCATTTCCCCGCGGTGGACGTGCTTCACAGCGTAAGTCGCCTTCGGGACCGTGTCCTTCCGCGGTCTTTTCACGCCGTAGCCCAGCAGATGCAACGGCTGATTGCAGCCTACCGTGAAAAGGAGGACCTGATCGCGGTCGGAGCATACCAGCATGGGTCCGACCCGCTGGTGGACCAGGCGATCCAAATGCGAGATCCGATCGGAGACTTCCTCCGGCAGAATCCGCACGACCTGTCGAGCTGGGATGAAACGCTCCAGTCCCTCGAAACTCTGTCGACTTCCATCAAGCAGGTCGCCGGAGCACTCTCATGAAGGACGTAAAGCGACTGTCGCGGCTTCTGGACCTCAGGAAACACGAGGAGCGCAGAAGAGCTGCCGAGCTCGGTGAGGCGCGTCGCCTTCTGGACGAGGCTTCGGAGGGCGTGCGCCGGTTGGAGACCCAGCGAAGTGAACTTGAGCGGGTGCGCTCGGGTGACGGTTCTCCTTCGGTCGGGCATCTCAAGACGATGCACTTCCTTGTCGAGCAGCTCGATAAGGATCTGAGTCGAGCCCGCGAGGCGCTCGTGCGCGCTCAGGGTGAACTGGACGACAAGGTCGAGGCTTTCTCAGAGGCGGCGAATGACTCTGAGGCACTGGAGCGAGTGATTGAGCCTCGCCGATCTGCCGCACAGCGGCGCGAGCGTGCGTCTGAGCAAAAGCAGCAAGACGACATGTCGTCGATGCGCCACCTCAGGAACGGAGACCCGACTGGATGAAGATTGCGATTCCAGGTGTGGCGCTCCTGATCGGCCTCGCTGCGGGCTTCAGCGCGGGGATGTTCTGGGCTCAACGGTCAGCCTCAAGCACAGTGGCTGACGTCGTGGCTGATTCTTTGAACTCCCAGGAGGTAGAACTCGACGGTGCAGATCCTGACTCGACTGAAGTCGCACTGGCGGGCAACGAAGCGGCGTCGGTCGAAAGGGTAGACGCGCCGGCGGGGGATACTCCGACTGGAGTGTCAACGGGTTCTGTCACAGAGACCGGGGGCACCCCAGGCCTCCAACCGGAAGAGGTGGAGGAAGTCGCGGATTTCGAAGATCCGGCTGTCGCTCAGGAGAGCTATCAAAAAATGGCACAGATCTTCAGCGTCATGGATGCGGGTCAGGCGGCCGCGGTTCTGATTCAACTGGATGACGCGGAAATCGAGGGGATTCTTCGTGTCATGCAGGGACGCGCCGTGGCCCCAATCCTGGAGGAAATGGATCCCGCGCGCGTCGCCTCAATCAGTCGACAGGTCCTTGGCCCCGGAGGCTCACGATGATGCCGCTGTCGCATCTGGCGGCGGTACATCGGGAGCCGTCTACGGTCGAGCGATCGCAGCGACCCACTGAAGGTCTTGGCGGGAGCGCTGAGCAGAGACGCGTGTCAGAACCCCCGAATTTAGCGCAGGAACACATGGACGGCAGTCATTTCTCCGCTTTGCTCGTTGCCATTTCGGCCGCGCTGACGCCGGTGCCGCCCTCGATCGAGATCGCTTCCCCTGTGCCCGGTCCACACGGAGCTGACGGTGAAGCTGGGGTGAGTGTCGCGGTCGAGGGGGAGTCCGGCCAGATCGTGAGTGAAGCGAAGGCTGATACGGTCACTCTCGATCCCGGGAAAACGCGTGGCCTCGCGCGAGATTTCGTGCCACGGCTCCAGCGCGTAGTCGATCGAATGTGGTTGGAACAGGGCATTCGTCTGGATTTGGTCGAAGGTTACCGGAGTCAGGAGCGACAGGAACAACTCTTCGCTCAAGGCCGCTCGACACCGGGGCCGGTGGTGACGTGGACGCAAAATTCTCTGCACACGACCGGTTCTGCCGCCGACCTCTTCGCAGACGGCGCTCCATTGACATCGGATCAGGCAAGCATCCTGGCCCGGGTCGCGAGGGAGGAAGGGCTCAGGACACTCTATCCGTTCGATTCAGGGCATATCCAACTGGATCGCCCCGGAGTTTCAGCCGATGCGGAGGGTGATCTCGGACACTCGAGCTCGGGTTCTGGGGGCGCCGCCGCTGGGCACGCTCGGCCCCTTATCGCGGTGCCTGCTCGGGTCGCACCCGTCGCACGGCCAGCGAGGGTTGCTCGCCCTGGGGGGGGCGAGGACATGGCGTCGGCTGAGCCAATGGGGTCAAAGGATGCGTCAACCGACCCGCTTCGGGATGTGGCTCGCTCCGATCGGCAGTCGGCCGCTGAGAGGGCCAGAACGGCGATGCCAGAGGGCCAAGAGCGGTCGAGAACTGCGCGCGCATTGCCCGCAGACTTCGGTGAGGTCTCGGCGGCTCAGATGGTCGTTCAGTCAGGCTCCGTGTATTCGAGACTTGGTCATGGCTCCTCCGGCGGAGCGGATTTCGCGCCCGGGGCTAACCCCACGGCCACGACGGCCGAATCCAGAGGAGTACCCGAGCCGGTCGACGTGTCTCAAACGGTCTACCGACGTCTTCGAATCCCGCTCGAGGGTGTCCGTGGCGCAGCGTCACTCGACATCGGTATACGGCCAGGGGCAGTGGACGCCGCCGTCAATCTCTCTGATCCCGTCCTGGCTGAGGAGTTACGCGCTCATCTGCACGAACTCCGAAGAACTTTGACTGACCAGGGACTCGAACCTCGGGATCTGACTGTTCGCCTCACACGGGATCCCTCGGAAGGCTCGGAACAGAGACGGCGGGAGTCCGCAGAAGACCCCGAGCGCGACCAGACCGGGCTCAGCGACGAGAGCCCCTTCCGTAATCCATTCACGCAGGAGGAAGACAATGCCCTCATCGATCGGTGATGCAGGGGCAGTGGCATCGGCAGGGCTGGGAGGGCCCCAAGGACTGGGGAAACAGGATTTCCTGACGCTCCTCGTCACTCAACTTCGCTACCAGGACCCGCTCGATCCGCTAGACGCTCAAGACTTCGCTTCACAGCTGGCCGAGTTCACGGCGATGGAACAACAGATCCTGACGAATGAGTTGCTGCAGACGCAGATCGCAATGAGCGAGGCGTCCATGATTGAGTCGCAAAACAGTGTAGCGATCGGAATGATTGGTTCAGGGATCGTCGCTCAGGGTGACTCTGTTCAGATCACGGGTCAGGACGACGCGGCTTGGGTGGCTGCGAGTCAGGCGACGGGAATACGTGTCGACATCCTTGATTCGTCTGGTCAGGTGGTCGCGACTGTGAACACCACTGTGGGCGGGGCGGGGATGCATCGCGTCGAGCTCGGCGCCGCGACTGAGGAACTGGAGCCCGGGCATTACACCCTTCGCGTTCAGGCCCTCGGAGAAGTGGAAGGCGTGCAGGTCACACCGCTGTTGAGCGGCGTCGTAGAAGGTGTTCGGTGGGGAGCTACTGGCCCGGTCGTCGTCGTGGGCGGCCGAGAAGTTCCTCTAATCAATATTCTTGAACTCTCAAATCAGGAGGCGAATCCATCATGATGCGATCGCTCTACGCAGCCGTGTCCGGCCTGCGGAATCATCAGACACGAATGGACGTCATCGGTAACAACATCGCGAACTCCAACACGATTGGTTTCAAGGCGGGCCGTGTGACGTTCAAGGAAAGCCTGACTCAGTTGATTCAAAGCGCGAGCCGGCCTCCTCAGGGGGCAGGTGGCACGACCGGCGGGACAAACCCGGTTCAGGTCGGCCTCGGGATGCGGATCGGATCCATTGATCAGGTCTTCACGCAGGGGAATCTGGAGTCGACAGGGATCGAAACGGACCTTGCGATTCAGGGGCCTTCCTTCTTTGCGGTGTCCGACGGACTTCGAAACTTCTACACGCGCGCTGGCAATTTTGCGGTTGACGCTGATGGTCGTCTGGCCATGACTTCGAATGGCTTCGTCGTCCAGGGACGACTCGCGGCTGACGGGGTTCTGACCGATCAGGTGGGAGACCTTCGACTTCCGTTCGGGCAAAAGGCTCCGGCGAGGGCAACAACGGAAGTTCTCTTCGGGGGCAACCTTGACGCTACGGCAGAGATCGGCGCTCAGCGGGTCACGTCGATCACGGTGACGGATTCACAGGGAGGACCGCACGAGTTGGCGATCACATTCACGAAAACTGCGGTAAACGAATGGGGCTATGAGGTCTCGGTCGGGGACGGTGCGGTTACGGGGGGTGCGACGGGCACCGTCACTTTCGATGACAATGGCGCATTACTCGACCCAGCAAGCGCCGATCTGACGTTCACCCCAGATGGGTTCGCGGCTGACCAGACGATCACGATCGGATGGGGCACGGTGGGTGGTATTGATGGCCTCTCACAGTTCGCGAGTCCGATGACGGCACTCGTGCGCGACCAGGATGGATTCTCGATGGGAGACTTGGAAAAGATCGGAATCGACCAGGCCGGTGTGATCTCTGGATCATTCACGAACGGAGAGACATTGGTGCTTGGCCAGATCGCCCTCGTGGACTTCAACAACCCAGGTGGAGTCGCCCGAGCGACCGATAACCTGTACACGGACTCTGCCAATTCCGGCGAGCCGGTTCTCGGATTCGCGTCGGAAGGGAGCCAGTCGCTCATCACATCCGGGTCGCTCGAGATGTCCAACGTCGATCTCGCTCAGGAGTTCACGAATATGATCACGACGCAGCGCGGCTTTCAGTCGAACGCGAGGGTGATCACGACCAGTGACGAGATGCTACAGGAACTGGTCAACCTGCGGAGATAGTAGGTTGGGGAATTTCTCCTGAGTTTGGAGTACCCCAAGACGCGAAAGCCCCCGAGGTCGTATCCGACTTCGGGGGCCTTCGCGTTCTCAGGAGACCCGGCATGAACCGCCCGTTTGGGTAGGCAATACTAGCCGCCCAAGTGGTTGTTCAGCTCCAGCGATGGGGGCGTCCTCTATTGCGGCCACGTATAACACGATGTCCTGCATAGAGTTATAGGCTGTGAGTCGGGGTCTTTTCGTGGCACGGGTTATGCCCATTGCGATGGTGCGAAGCGAACTCTGGAGATTCGAATGATCGCGATGCACTCAGAGCAGACCCCATGCAGGCTGACCCGAGGTTGGTGCGGGTTAGCAGGATTTTCGTGCGTGAAATCCTCGGTCTTCCGCTGTGGATGGGGCCCGGGCGTGTGATGAGGGATACGTCGTCGGATAACGCCGAGGTGCTACCATACGATTTCCGGGAACCTTCCCGAATCGCACCAGATCGTCAGAGTCGGCTGGAGGTAGCCCACGAGCAGTTGGCGGAAACCGTCGCCCGTTGGGTCAAAGGGCGGCTCCGGGTGCAGTTCGACTTTTCACTCGACTCGATCTCGCAGGTTTCCTATCGGAACTTTGTCGATGCGATGTCGGACCCGGTGGCCGCGTTCGTGTACCGACGAGGCAGCTCTGCACTCGACTTCGTTACCCTGACGCTCGAGCCCTCCATGGGGTTCCGACTTCTGGAGCGGATGAGCGGAGGTACGCCGATCAAGGACCCACCCGATCGGGTACTGACACGCCTCGAAGCCGCGATCATTCGGATCGTGCTAGACCGGATCGTGGCAGCGATCGAGCGGGTTTGGGCAGACTACGCAGACCTTGCTCTCGAATTTGCGCGATTTGAATCCGCGCGCGAGATGATCGAGTCGGCGGAGGTGGATGAGGACCTGCTCGTGGTGAGCCTGAAATGCGCGTTTGATGAGTCCGAGGGACTCATTCAGTACGCTCTCCCACTACGCTTCATCGACCGTTTCCTCGATGCAGAGCAGGACCAGAGAACGCAGGCCCGGCAGCGACTTGCTCCGGACGCGCCGACTCCTCTGCACCAAACCCAGCAACTGGTACGTCAGGCTCAGGTGACGGCGGTCGCTCGTTTGCCTTCTGGCGACTGCCCTCTGGACGCCCTTTCGAAGCTTAGAGTCGGGGACATCCTGCCTACCGACGTCAGCGCTGCGACCCCGGTCGAAGTATGGATCGAGGGTGCGCTCCGTTTCAGGGGACAGCAGGGGCGGATCGGAGAGAATCTGGCCATCCACCTGACGGACGTAGTCCAAAACCAATCGTGATTTCCTGGAGGAACGAAGGTGAGTGAAGATCCGATGACCACGCCCGATTCGGGAGCCTCAGGGCCGGCCACGACCCAGACGACAGGTGGGTCTGGAACTGTGAGCTTCGATGCCGTCAAGGACTTGAAGGTTCCGGTGAGCATCGAGCTCGGTCGGACGCGCATGTCTGTAGAGGAGATTATGGGACTCGGCAAGGGGTCCGTTCTGCAGCTGGATCGTCTTGTTGGGCAGCCTGTGGATGTATTTGTGAGTGATACCCCGTTTGCGACCGGCGAAGTCGTCGTGATCGGTGACAAGTTCGGCGTACGTATCCTTCGCCTTCGCAACAACGTCGGGGAGGCGGACGACACTCCGTGATGGCCCTCCTTCTGACCGGTCTCGGCCTCGCTTCGGGCATCTGTGGGATCGTGATCCTCGCAGCTAGAGGTCTGCGGCGCTTCTCGTGGCTGAAGAGAGCCACGTCAGACGCGGCTGACATCAGGGTCCTGTCTCGAGTTGTCCTGAACAGCAATCAGGGACTTGCAGTAGTTCACGTCGAGCGCCGTCGAATCCTCGTCTCCACAGGCGAAGGCGGCGTCCGCTTCGTTACGGAACTCGGAGACCAGCCTCCGACGGAAGAGGCCCTTGAGCCCCGGTCGGATGAGGCTTCGAATAGTGTGTCCGTCTTGTCGGAGGTGCCTCTCAGGGTGATGCGGAGGCTCGGTGTTGCGCTCATGGTGGGTGTGACGCTGGTGACTCTGAGTCCAGATGTCGGCTCGGCCCAGGTCGCTCCGGAGGTGGCTGCGGAGCAGTCGAACTCGACGACTGGTGTGGACGCCGATGCGGGTCCCGCTTTGCCATCCCTGCTCGAAGCTCTCCCAGGGGTATCCATGCAGGTGGGGGACGAGGAGGGCGGACTCAGGCTCAGTGGATCCGTGGGAACCGTCATCGTTCTCGGGCTGATGTCGCTGCTTCCCAGTCTACTGCTCCTCACGACGAGCTTTACCCGGATCTACATCGTGTTGCAGCTCCTCCGGCAAGCGCTTGGGACCCAGAACACCCCACCGGGCCATCTTCTCGCCGCCATGGCGCTCCTCTTGTCCGGCGCCGTCATGGCTCCAACGCTCGAGCAGGTCAGAATTGACGCGATCGATCCATGGTTGGGTGGGACGATCGAAGAGGGAGAAATGCTCCAGAGGGCATCCGTGCCCCTCCGTAGCTTCATGCTTTCTCAGACGAGATCCGAGGATTTAGAGCTTTTCGTCGGGATCAGTCGCAGCCCCGTGCCCGAGTCGGCTGAGTCGGTGTCGAACACGGTCCTGATGTCCGCGTTCGTAACTAGTGAGCTTCGTCGCGCATTTGAGATCGGTTTCGCGGTCTTCCTGCCGTTCTTGATCATCGACCTCGTCGTTGCAGCCGTGCTCACGAGTATGGGGATGTTCATGCTCCCACCGACGATGATCGCTCTTCCCTGCAAGCTCATGCTGTTCGTGTTGATGGACGGCTGGACGCTCCTGATGGGCTCGCTGGCCCAGAGCTTCGCATGAGGCGAGCCCGATGACCTACGACTTGGTTGTGGACATTTCACGGCAGGCGATCATGACGGCCTTCTGGTTGGCCCTCCCCATTCTGGGGACGGCGCTCGCCGTTGGCCTGCTTGTCAGCATTGTTCAGACCGTCACCCAGATCCAGGAGCAGTCGGTCGCATTTGTGCTTAAGCTGTTTGCCGTGGGCCTCATCACGTTCGCGCTCCTGCCGTGGATGATCAGTCAGGCCGTCGGCTTCGCATCACGACTGATCATGACGATCCCGGCGATGGTATGAGCTCCGATCCCGCCCCATGGTCGCCGTTCTTGCTGACGGGCACGCTTGTCTTCTTTCGAGTCGCCGGGTTCATGCTGATTGCCCCGGTCCTGAGCTCGAGGAGTATTCCGTTGCCGCTTCGGGCGGCCGCATCGGTCCTGCTCACGATCCTGCTGACGCCCGTGGTCACGCCCGTGCCTACTGAAACAGCGATCGGACCCTCAACCATCATGATCGAACTGGTGGTCGGTTTCGGTCTGGGACTTGGCGCGGCGGTCCTGATCTCTGCGGCTGAGCTCGCCGGCGATCTCCTCGCGATTCAGACTGGGCTCTCGGGCGGCACGGTCCTGGACCCGGTGACGGGGCAGGGCACTGGTGTCTTGACGCAGCTCCTCGGGCTTTCCGCTCTCCTCCTGCTCATTGCTACGGATGGCCACCTGGTCATGGTAGAGGCGCTCGCCCGGAGCTTCGAAACCGTTCCTGCCGGCGAGCAGGTTTGGATCGACCGAGGTCTGGCGTTCCTAGTGCAGACCATGGGGCTACTCTTCACGCGAGGGCTGATTTTTGCAGCTCCCATCGTCGCCGCGGTTCTCGTTGGGTATCTCGCCCTGGGGGTGCTGGCTCGAGCTTCCCCCCAGCTGAACATGTTGGCGGTCGCATTCCCCTTGCAGATCGGCCTCGGGCTGTTGGCGCTCTCGTTTGCACTGCCGCTGGCTGCCACGTTCTATGGGGCGTGGCCGGTCCTCATTGGGGAATGGACATCGAGCTACCTCACACTTCTGAGAGGAGGGTGAGATGGCCGAAACCATGGACGACCGTACCGAAGAACCCACCGCCAAACGAAAAAAGGAGGCGCGGGACGACGGTAAGATCCCGAAGACTCCCGAACTCAGCTCTGCGATTGTGCTTCTCTCTGCCGGCCTCATGGTGGGCCCCGGGGGAACGCAAATCGGGCGTCTGACCTCGGAGATCCTGCGGACGAGCTTCCTGGCCGGTGGCGTGTCGGGCATCAATGCCGAGACGGGTACCGACTGGATTCGCTGGGTGCTGGCGACCACGGCGGTGGGCCTTCTTCCCTTCGTTGCCGTCGTGACCGGAGCAGCCCTGGCCGTAGGGGTCGTTCAGGGGCAGGGCACCTTGACCGCCAAGCCGCTGGCACCGGACTGGTCTCGGTTGTCTCCCGTGCAGAACAGCAAGCGTTTCATCAGCCCTCGACCGCTGGTCGATCTCCTCAAATCAGTTCTGAAGATCCTGATCGTGGGAGCCGTGATCTACGTGTCGACGGCGGGAGCGATCGAGCGGTTCACCGAACTCCCGCAGAGCACCGTATACGCGTTGATCTCGACGCTGAGGACGCAGATTTCTCTCGTTCTGCTGTCCTCCGGTGCGGCGTTGCTTCTGCTCGCTGCGGGTGATTTCGGCTATCAGGCATGGGACCACCAGCGGCAGCTCCGCATGACCAAACAGGAGGTCAAGCAAGAGTCGAAAGATTCGGATGGCGATCCGCTGGTTAAGGCACGTATCCGCTCACTGGCGCGCTCGCTTGCCCGGATGCGGATGATGCAGGCTGTACCGACCGCAGACGTCGTCGTGACGAACCCGACGCACATCGCCGTGGCCCTGAAGTACGATCCGACACAGGCAGATGCCCCGATCGTCGTCGCGATGGGATCAAGGAAGTTGGCGTTGCGCATTCGGCAGGTCGCAGACCATGCCGGTGTGCCGATCATCGAGCACAAGCCGGTAGCCCGGGCCCTGTTTGCGACTGCACGCATAGGGCTTCCCATCCCTGCGGCTCTGTACGTGGCCGTGGCCGAGATCCTCGCCTTCGTGGCGCGGCATCATCGAGGGTCATCTCGTAGAGCGAGAGGTTGGACATGAGTGAGCGTGGCCTCCTGAACTCGGATTCCGTGATGGTGATGGCCGTCGTCTTCATCGTCGCGCTGCTCGTCCTGCCGCTCCCTCCGTTCATCATCGACCTTCTCATTACGGTCAGCATCGCATCATCCCTGATCGTGCTTCTGGTCGCGCTGCAGACATCGAATCCGATGGACCTCAGCGCCTTCCCTACGCTTCTCCTGCTCCTCACACTGTTCAGGTTGGGCCTGAACGTCGGGAGCACCCGGATCATTTTGGGCTCGGGAGAAGGCGGCGAGGTGATCACGGCCTTCGGCAACTTTGTCGTAGGCGGCAACTACGCCGTTGGAGTCGTCATCTTCCTGATCCTGGTGGCCATCAACTTCATCGTCATCACCAAGGGTGCAGGTCGTGTCGCCGAGGTGGCAGCCCGGTTCACACTGGACGCCATGCCCGGGCGTCAAATGAGCATCGATGCGGATCTGAACGCTGGCGTCATCGACGATACTGAAGCCAGGGAAATGCGCAGGGCCGTGTCGCTCGAGGCTGATTTTTACGGTGCTATGGATGGTGCCGCGAAGTTCGTCAGGGGTGATGCAATCCTGGGTTTGCTGATCACCGGCATCAACATCCTTGGCGGGATCTACGTCGGAATGGTCCAGCAAGGCCTCCTTCTCTCGGAAGCGGCCGAGCGATACACGATCCTCACCATCGGTGATGGGCTGGTCAGTCAGATACCGGCGCTCATCGTGAGCACTGCGTCCGGTATCGTCGTCACGTATTCTGCAGGGGGCACTCGGGTTGGCGCCGCCCTCGCCCAACAGCTCGCCCGGGATCCTCGCCCTCTATGGGGAGCAGCCGGTATCCTCGGGTCTTTGAGTGTCGTGCCTGCCCTGCCGTTTGTCCCGTTCGCGCTCCTCTCTGCGTCCTGTGCAGGACTGGCGCTCGTCGCAGGCCGGGACGAGATGGCCAGCGCGGCGGGTTCTTCCTCCGCTCTCGGAGCTGCCGTGGTTGGCCAGCGCGCCGCGCCATCCATGGGACAGGGCATGAGCGGTCGAACGGAGGTAACGCCGCAGGCACCGCCTCCAGCGGGCTCTGAGGAAGATCCGTTGGATGACTTGCTTCTCCTGGACCCGGTAGAGCTCGAGGTGGGCTTCGGACTCATCCCGCTGATTGATGAGTCTCAGGGCGGTGACCTTCTGAGTCGGGTCGGTGTGCTCCGCCGTAAAGCCGCCCAGGAACTCGGGCTCCTCGTCCCCCCGATTCGGATCCGAGACGATATCACGCTCGGCTCGGGTGAATATGTGATCCGTCTGCGGGGATCCGAGATCGCCCGAGGTGAAATCATGATGCGTAGCCTCCTGGCTATCGATACAGGATCTGTCCTCGAGTCGGTCGAGGGCATCGCGACGACAGACCCGAGTTTCGGTCTGCCCGCTCGATGGATTGCACGAAAGGACAAGCTCGATGCGGAGGCTCGTGGTTGGACCGTGGTGGAGCCCGGGGCAGTGCTCGCAACGCATCTCATGGAGACGCTCAAGGACAATGGAGCTGATCTGATCGGTCGGCAGGAAGTCCAGGTCATGCTGGATCGACTGAAGGAAACCCATCCCGCTCTGATCGACGAGGTCGTCCCGACGCGGGTTTCGCTCGGATTGATTCACAGGATTCTTCAGCGGTTGCTTCGCGAGCGGGTTCCCATCCGGGATCTGGTCACGATTCTTGAGTCGCTCGCCGATTACGCGGAGACTTCGAAAGATCCGGAAGTTCTGACGGAGTACGTGCGGCGCAGCCTTGCGAAGACGATTGCAGAGCCGTTCCTCGACGCACGCGGCTCGATCAGGGGGATTACGGTGGGTCCGAAGCTCGAAGTGGCTCTCATGGGCTTGTTCAGCCCGCGCGGATCCACAATTGACACCATCGCACCGGAACGGCTTTCGATGGCCATCCAGGACCTCGACCGACTGACGCAGGGCTCCGCTCCCGGACGCGTACCCTTGATTACTCCACCCTCTTTGAGGGTGGGTATTCGGAAGCTCCTCGAGCCGGTGCTACCGAACGTTCCTGTGATCTCTTTGTCGGAGCTTCCTTCTCAGGCAGGTTTCGAGCCTTTAGGTATTTGGGAGTTGAACAATGCGTAGTGGGACGATCTTTGGTTTCAAAGGACCGGCTGCCCTCCGAGAGGTCGGCCGAGTGATGGGTGATGACGCGCTGGTCCTGCGTACGCATCACACGGGCGCGGGCGCAGATGTCGTCGTGACGACCTCGGAAGAGGTGTTCCGATTCGGATCTCTGCTCAGGAATTCGGTACCCCGGCGCAAGTCAGGACGACGCCCGAGGGTCATTGCGCTGGTCGGACCGACGGGCTCTGGCAAGACGACCACGCTCGCCAAGCTCGGGCTTTCGGAGCATGCATTCGGATGGGGGCGGGTAGGGCTGATCTCTCTCGACACGTACAAGATTGGTGCGCTCGAGCAGATCCAGACGTATGCGGATGTCGGTGGAATGCCTCTCGAACTGGTTCGGGACCCAAGCGAGGTACAGGGTGTGATGAGTCGCTACGGGAACTGTGACACCATCTTGATCGACACACCGGGGCGCACGCCCCGCGCTACCGCGACGGAACGCAGTTGGCGAGATACGCTCAAGGCGTTCGAGCCGGATGAGACGCATCTCGTCGTGTCTGCGGGCGTTCGGTTGCACGTGGCCGAATCGGCCCGCTCGGACTATTCTGATTTGGCACTAACGCACTCGCTTTTGACGAAGCTGGACGAGATCCCGGACGAGGCAGGTGTTGCCGAGGTCGCGGACCAACTGGGGCTCCCGGCAAACTGGATCACTGATGGTCAGCTGGTTCCGGACGACCTGCACGAGGCCTCCGATCGAATCATGGCGGCGGCCTTCCGCGGCGGGGTGACGGACAGCAGGCTCGAGCTTTACGGATGACCTCCCAACTCACCGCAATGCGAGACCGGCTTGCAGGTCGGCGCCTGGCTCGGCCAGGTCCTGCGCACGTGATTGCGTTTGCGTCCGGACGCGGCGGTGCGGGGGTTTCTCTTCTGGCAGCCACCGCGGCGGTCCGCTCTGCGCAGGCGGGCATGAGGACATTGCTTGTGGACGCCGATTCATGGCTCGACGTGCAACGGGTCTGGTTCGGCCTGGACCGGAGCCGGACCCTGTCCGACCTCGCGACCGGTGTCGACCCTGAACAACTGGTGCAGTCCGTTCACGGCTCGCTGGAGTTAGTGAGTTTCGCGGCACCGGACCTGTCGCCTCAGGAGGGACGAGCGCTGGCTCGTCGGGTAGTGCCCTTGTTCCAGCAGCGAGATGTCGTTGTGGTCGATGCGGGCTCTCGCTTGGAGGCCGTGGAGAGTGCACTGGATTTGTCGGTAGGGTCGATCGTGGCCGTGTCTGGAGCTGACGCGATTGGTCTGGCAGCAACCCATGCGTTGCTGAAGGCGGTACAGGCACGGGCGGAGTTCATGCCGTCTGTGCTCTTCAACCGCGCGCAGCCTCAATCGGTGAATAAAGCTGAACATGTGTTGCGGGAGGGTGTGCGGAGATTCCTCGATGCGGAGGTGAATATTGTCGGGACCCTGGTCCCGGATCCTCAGCTCGTAGACGGTCTGCGGGATGAAGCGCTCCTCGCGGAGCGTCTCGCTGCTTCGAATCTCCTCGCGACGATGGTCCCGCTCATGAAGCGCATGCGTCCGTGGAGATCTTCGTGAGCTCATTCGAGGGCGAAGTGGACGAGGAGGTGGGGCTCGGTTCCCCTGATGAATTGTTGGCTGAAGCGGCGGGTGACGAGGAGGAAGATGCCCGCGTGGATGCCCTCGTCCGCGAGAATCTTGGCCTCGTGTATGATCTCGCGAATCGCATGCGTCGGACCTCCCGTTCTGGGCCTGAGCACGGTGATCTCGTCAGCGCCGGGGTCAGTGGGCTCATTCAGGCGGCCCGAGCGTACGATCCTGAACGCGGGCTCGCGTTCTCGACCCTCGCGGTAACACGGATTCGTGGGGCGATCCTCGACGAGATTCGGGTGTGGGACGATCGGCCCAGATCCGTGCGAAAGAAGGAGCGGGAGCTGAGGGCGGCAGAGGCTGCCCTTCGCGCCAAGCATGGACGGCGGCCCACGCCGGGGGAACTGGCAGAATCGCTAGACATCGGGACGGAGGAACTCCACTCCTGGTATCTGGACCTTCGCCAGCATGACCGGGAGCCTCCGGATCGCGCAGCGGGTGCCCCAGACGGAGACCGCTACGGCACGGCCGTAGATCGCATTCCGTACGAGGGAAAGAGTCCGCTCGATCTGGCTCAAGATGAGCAAATGGTGGCACTCCTCACTGAGCGTCTGCTGGGGTTACCCGAGCGAGAACGCCATATCCTTGCGCTTTCCTACTTCGAAAACATGAAGCTGCGAGAGATCGGTGAGGTGTTGGGAATCACGGAGTCGCGCGTGTCACAGATTCGTACCAGCGCGCTCGGCAAGCTCAGGCAAGCGATGAACGAAGCGGGAGGTGGGGAATGACGTGGGCTGAGATCCTGAACCACGCGGGTGTAGAGGAAATTGTGCTGTTGTGCAGCGTGCTTGCCGCGAGTGTCCGGGGGTGTTTCTGGGTTCGCCAGCAACTACGTCGGGCTGCCGATGAACAAACAAGTCCCCTTGATGCACAGCGCCTCGAGCACCTGCTCGGCGCACGGGCTCATCCTCTGCCATCGGTGAATGACCGAGGTCCGGTGCGTCGTAGCCTGGATACCCAACGCCTCGAGATCAGGCTTCGAGGGTTCTCCTAAAGAGCCTCGCTGGGGCAATTTGTACCGCCCCGGCCGAATGTGCCGTATCTGGGGTCTCCCATTCATACACCCCCGATTGCTGCTGTCATGTAGAGCCTTATTTGACATGCACTTAGGTGCGCCGACATTGATTGATCTGCTGGCACGTGACTTGCGTAGATTTTAGCTGAATAGGTGTATATCACGTCCTCAGGAACAATCATGAGCGGACCTCCGAGTCTTCGAGCGGCTGGCCGGGCACTGCTGTACTGGGAGCACCGACAGCAGGTGAATGCGAACAACCTCGCGAACACGGACACACCGGGGTTCAAGGCTCAGCGCGTGTTCGGTGAACTGATGCAGGGAGCCATTCCGTCGATCGGCACGGCCGTCGACACTCGGCCCGGTAGCCTGCAGGAGACCGGTGCTCCGCTGGATCTGGCCTTGATCGGGGAAGGACTCTTCCTCGTCGACGGGCCGAATGGTCTCGAAGGTGTCCGCTCGGGCTCTTTCTCGTTGGATCCGGACGGACGTCTGATCGACTCGAACGGTGCGCCGCTCCTTGGTGAGGGTGGACCGATTGTGGTCCCTCCGGGACCCGTCGTGATCGATGCACGAGGGGGAGTGTCTGTTGCCGGGGAGCTCGTGGATCGACTTCGAATCGTGCGCTCGACAGACCCGGTGACCGGACCGTTGGACCCCGCTTCGATCGAAGAGGTGCATCAAGACACCGTCTCGGTCAGACAGGGCTTCCTGGAGGATAGCAACGTCACCTCGCTCGATGCGCTGATCGAGATGACGACGATTCAGCGCTCCTTCGAATCCGTTCGAAATGCAGTTCGAGCGATCGACTCGATGATGGACACCGCGGTCAATCGGATCGGTCGTGTGGATTGATGCATGGCGCGCAGACCCCAATCGAATGAACACAGAAAGGTGAAATCATGGATCCAGGGCTGAAAACATCGGCCAGCGGCATGGCGGCGCAGCAGACGCGCATGGACGTGATCGCAAACAACTTAGCCAACGTAAACACACCGGGTTTCAAGCGGAGTCGCGCCCAGTTCGAGGACCTTCTGTACGAGACCGTTCGGGGCGAGCAGACCGTGAGTACACCCGGTGCAGAGGTCACTGCTCAGGCCCAGATCGGGCGAGGAACGCGGTTGGCCGGCGTTGCCCGTGTGCATGCTCAGGGGCAGTTCGAGGTCACCGAGCGACCGCTCGATCTCGCGATCGACGGGGAGGGGCTGTTCCAGGTACGTCGACCGGATGACACGATCGCCTACACGCGAGATGGCAGTTTTTCGCTCTCGGATCAGGGTATTGTGATCACCTCCGGTGGATACCCGCTACTTCCTGAGATCCAGGTCTCCGAGGACATGACCGAGCTCATGATTTCCCGGACCGGCATCGTGACGGCTCGGGTGGACGGGCAGATTGACTCCGTCGAGTTGGGCAGGATCGAGCTCGCCCGATTTCCGAACGAACCCGGCCTGAAGGCGATTGGAGAAAACCTCTGGGTTGAAACCGCCGCGTCGGGACAGCCGATGCTGGGTGCCTCCCAGGAGGACGGGTTCGGACGGATCGTGCAGGGTGCGCTGGAGTCCAGCAACGTCCAGGTCGTGCAGGAGATGGTGGATATGATCGCCGCACTCCGAGCCTATGAAGTGAACGCTAAGGCCGTCCAAGCCAGTGAGGATATGGCTGAGGTCACGAACTCGCTGGCACGCTGAATATGTTCGGTCGTTCCGGTCAGGCGGCGTTGCCTCTCGTGCTTCTGGGTCTACTTACGGCTGACGTGGGGGCTCAGGGGTCGATGCGGGATTCCCTTCGCGACCGTATTGCGGCTGAGTGGAAGATCGAATCCGCGTCGGTGTTCGTGACCGGTTCGGACGATTGGCTCTCGGAGGCGGACTCCGTGGACGTACGCCCGTCCGATTCGGATCGCTGGCTGGTTACAGCTTATGGGGGCGATTCCGTTGTTCGGCGCTTCATACAGGTCGGGCACGAGGCATTGAAGCCCGTGGCCGCTCGGGAGCTCGAACGCGGCTCCGTCGTGCGGGGAGACGCTCTGGCTTTTGAGGTGGTTCGTGTTTTAGGCGCTCCAGCCGAGGCAGGTGAGGTGGATGGCTGGATCGCGCAGCGTCGAATTCGCGTCGGAGAAATCCTGGCGCCCCCGGCTGTACGACCTCCTCGGGTGGTGCGCGGTGGGGACACGGTCGAGGCGCTCGCTCGTTCCGGGGCGGTCGAGATCTCCGCTAGAGCCATGGCCCTGAATTCTGGACGTATCGGGGACCTCGTGCGAGTTCGGCTCGCATCAGGTCTCGAGTTATCCGCCGAGGCGGTCGGGCCCGGCGTCGTACTTCTTGTGCAAGGAGATCGTTGATGCGGTCCGTAATGGTGGGCGCTGTACTTCTGCTTTTTGTGATGCCTATGAACGGGCACGCGCAGGTGGCTGGCGTCATCGGAGACTGGGGGTGGTTATCGGATGGACGCCGCTTCTCAGTGGGTGACATCATCACGGTGAGCGTCGATGAATACACCTCGGCGTCCGCTGACCGAACGACCTCCGCGTCGGAGGGGCGCGCGGTTGATATCGACGTCGGTGGGGGCGTGTCCGGGGTAGCCAACTTCTCCGTAGATGGTGGTTTGGAAAGTTCGCTGGAGAACGAGTCGGGCCGGAGAGGGCGAGACATTCGTCGTGATCGTCTCGACTCTCAGGTGTCCGTTCGAGTTACAGAGGTGGAGGCGGGAGGGATGCTTCGCGTGGAGGGCACCAAGTCGGTCATCATCGACGAGCACGAGCAGGAGGTGACTGTGCGCGGAATCATCCGCCCCCAGGACATCACGGCTGACAATACGATCACTTCGTGGCGCATCGCGGAAGTCGAGGTTCTCTATGCGGTGGAAGGCTCATTGGCGAGGGCCAGCAAGAGTCTGATCGGGCGTCTGTTCGGATGGATCATCCCGTGAGGGCTGGGTCACGCGGTATTCGAGGAGGCCTGACGCTGTTGGCACTTACGTTGACCGTACCGAGCCACACGGATGGACAGTCCGTCAAGGTCCGTGATCTCACGCAGGGGGCCGAGGAGGTTCCTGTTCGCTTGGCTGGTTATGGTCTCGTGACAGGGCTCAGTGGTACTGGCGATCGTATTTACGGTGGTGACCGGCGCTCCATGACCGTCCGCGCCATCGCGAATCTCATGCGAAACATGGGCATCGAAGTGCCTGAGCAGGTCATACGCAGTCGGAATGCTGCTGCGGTGCTCGTCACGGCGGAAGCCTCGCCGTACACCCGCCAGGGCGGCCGCTTCGACGTGAGCGTGGCCTCCCTCGGAGATGCCAGCTCATTGAGAGGTGGTCAGCTCTGGCCGACTCCGCTCTCTGCGGGAGTCGGAGCGCCCGTCGCTGCGGTGGCGCAGGGCACGATCCAGGTCGGAGACGGAGGCCGGCGGTCCAGATACGAAGTCGAGACGTCCGCAACCATTACGAGAGCCGGGGTCGCGCAACTCGATTTCGGTGGCGGCAGCGAGCCGCCATCAGGAGTCCTCGTGCTGCGCGAGCCCGATCTGACGCTCGCTCAGGCGATTGCCGGGGCCATCAACCTCGATTTGGGGTCCGAGATCGCGACCGTGACCGATCCCGGTGCGGTCACCGTCGACCTCCCCGCCGAAGATCCTTTCGCGACTCTGGTGGCTATCGGAGCGGTCGAGGTGACCCCCGAGCGAAGCCCGAGGGTGGTGGTCAACGCCCTCGATGGTCTCGTGGCGGCCGGAGGAGAGATTCGGGTTGGGCCTGCCGTCGTGAGCCATGACTGGTTGACGTTGACGATTGCGTCTCAGCAGGTCGTCGCGACGCCCGCGGATGACCCCTTGCTGCCGCCGGCGGACCTGGAGGAAGCCCCTGCGGGTGGCGCTCCTGCTGCGACCGGTACGGACGTCGCTGATGAGGTCGCCGCGCAGGCTATGGGAGCTCCGGGGGCGGTTCGGCTCGAGCCAGGAATTCGGGTACAGGAACTGGCGGAGGCCCTGCATGCGGTGGGAGCGTCGGGCCAGGTGATCGGCTCGATTTTCCAATCTTTGCGGTCTGTGGGAGCCCTGCAGGCGGAGGTTCACATCCGATGATGCCCCCAAAGGTCCCCGGTGTTCTCGACCCGACAGTAATGATGTCTTCGCAGGGTGGGGTGGATTCTACGTCTTTGCGGCGCCTCGAGCGGTTACGTCAGGCAGCGGAAGACATGGAAGCCGTCTTCATGCATCACCTCACGTCCGCTATGCGGGCGACCGTACCGGGTGGGGGGCACCCGGATGCGCCAGGAGCGGACATGTACGCATCGATGCTGGACGAGCATTTAGCCGATGCGCTTGCTGCCGATACTAATACAGGGATCGCAGAGGCGTTGTATCGACAACTGTCGGCCAACTTCGGTCTCGACGTGGCGGTAGAACCGGTTCCCATTTCCGAGCGATCCGAGCTAGGCGGGAATGACGCGCAATCGCGGGCTACTTCATCTTCTGAGGGTGTCTGATGTTTGTGACCGAAGAATCCGAACGGACCCGGCTGGTGGAAGCGCTCGCGTATGAGGCGCGACTGTGTGACCAGTTGCGCAGTGTCTTCGAGGACCAGAAGGAAGCGGTCTCCGCCGGAGATCCGGACCGCCTCGCGGATGCGGTCTTCGCGTCCACGCGGATCACGCAGACGCTGGAGGAAGCAAAGCGCCAGCGTCAGAGGGTCACGGCGTCACTGTTTGGTGATGATCTGGACTTCGACGAACTCAACGACGCCTTGTCGCATGATTCGAATCGCCCGGTCCGAAAGGCTTTGCTCGCCGCCGCGGAGGCGGCGACGCAGCTCCGTCGGCAAGTCTCGGTCCTCAGAGGCGCACTCCAGGTGACGATGTCCGACAATCAGCGTCACCTCGAACTGCTTCTGGGCCGAGCGGGTGCCGAGGATCTTTCTGCCGGCCTCGGTGGCAATGCCGGCTCCGTCGTCGACCGGGTTGTGTGACGTATGTCCGGCTCCCTGAACGGGATCCTTTCTGTTGCTCGCAGTGGAATGCGGGCACAGCAGTTGGCGTTACAGGTCACGGGTAACAACATCGCGAACGCGTCCACGCCGGGTTACTCGAGGCAGCGCGTGGACATGGTGGCGGGGCAGTCGGTGACGTTGCCTCAGGGCCTTCTGGGAACGGGCGTTCAAATCGTCAACATCACGCGGGCCCGCGACGTGCTTCTGGATGCGACGCTTCGTCGAGATACGGCTCTGTCCGAAGGCTTTTCGACCGCGCAGCAAGAATTGCTTCGCATCGAGGCTGTACTGGCTGAACCTACGGAGGCGGGGCTCGCGTCGGCGCTCGATGCGTTCTGGGACAGTTGGTCCGACTTGTCCAACGATCCCAGCAGCACCAGCGCCCGGGCCGTGGTTCGGGCCAGAGGCGAGCAACTCGTCGAAATCTTCAACCGTTCGGCCAACTCGTTTGGCGCTATACGAGCGGATTTGACGGACTCCGTTTCCTCGTCTGTCGAAGAGGTCAATCGTCTGCTCGGTGAGATCGCTGAGCTCAACGGTCAAATATCAGCAGCGGTCTCGGGAGGGCAGGCGGCACCTGGAATTGAGGATCAACGGGACCTGCTTCTCGATCAGCTCGCGACGCTGACGGAGATCACCGTCACCTCCCGCGCCAACGGAGGCGTGGGCGTGGCGATCGACGGGATTTCGGTCGTGGAGGGGACGATCGCCTCGACCATCACCGCCACCTATTCCGGTGGCTCGTACTCCATTCAAACCGAGAACGGGCTCGATCTCGACATCAGCGGCGGCGTGATCGGCGGAACGCTTCAGGTATTGGAGACAGATCTGCCCGGGATTGAGGCCGAGCTCGATACGATCGCTCAGGGGTTGGTGGAGCGTGTCAACGGGCTACACACCACCGGTACGAACTCTGCAGACGTGACCGGGATCAATTTTTTCGATGATCTCGGTGACCTGACACTCGTAGGAGCGAGGAACCTGAGCCTCAGTGCTGACGTTGAGGCCTCGCTCGACAATGTGGTCGCCGGAAGCGGCAGCGGAGGAGGAGTATACCAACCCGGTGCAAATGATGTGGCCCTCGCCCTGGCGGATCTTCGAACCGACACCTCTGGCGGCCTGCTGGATGGCAGCAGTGTGAACGAGGCCTATCAGGAGCTTGTCGCGGGAGTGGGCGTGCTGGCGTCCTCGGCCGGAGGGAGTGCGGAGGGCGCGCAGATTCTGGTCGCTGCGGCAACGGAACGTCGACAGTCCGTGTCCGGTGTTTCGACCGACGAAGAGTTGATCAAGATCATCCAGTTGCAGGCAGCGTTCTCCGCGGCCGCTCGCGTCGTTTCTGTTGTGGACGAGATGTATCAGACGCTACTGTCGATCTGATGCTTATTTTGCAGAGAAAAGCCAACGAAGCGATTCTGATCGGAGACGAGGTACGCGTAATCGTGCTAAAGTCCGACTCCGGTGGCGTTCGTCTCGGTATTGAGGCACCGGAGCAGATGACGATCCTCCGAGAGGAGATCGTCGAGCAGATCGCTGAGGAAAATCGGCTTGCCAACGAGGCGGCGGGGTCCGTCATCGAGCCGCAGGACTGAATCACGCGAAGTCCGCGCGTTCTAGGACTCCTCTGAGCCGTCGGCGTCCTCTTCGGTCTCCACGGGAAGGGGGTACACGATCACCTCCCCCAGCTCGAACCACTCACCATCCTTCTCGCCGTCGATGTACGTGCCCCGGTACGTGACCGTCCCGTCGGCATCGAACGAATCCCAGTGGCCGTGGCGCTCACCGCGCTTGAAACTGCCGCTCTGCCGCACTTGACCGTTTTCCCAGAAAAACCTCCACGGCCCCTCGCGTTCATCCATAACGAATGAGCCCTTCATCAGGAGGGACCCGTCTTTCTGATGAATCACCCACGGGCCGTGGGTCTTGCCCTCGCGGTAGGCTCCCCTCGATTGAAGTTGCCCGAGTTCGTTGAACGACTCCCACATGCCGTCACGTTTTCCATCGAGGAACGAACCCCGTTCGTGAAGCTGACCGTTCTCATGGAACGATTCCCAGGGACCGTTTTTGAGCGACGCTTTTCGGAAGGGGTTCCACACGGGTCGTCAAAGGGGCTGGAGTGACTTGAGACGAGTCAGCAGTTCCGTCGTCAAGAAGAAAGGTTTGGGGGATGGCAGGGTCAAGGAAAAACGCGTTCACCGGTAAGGCCGCTCGAGGCCGAATCCGTTTGCGGCGTGT
>Ga0181593_10000230_pt1 | contig 47107 bp, 40 predicted proteins | sample 071ome_19_FD_133756 | JGI IMG/M metagenome (GOLD analysis project Ga0181593, IMG submission 133756) | Coastal salt marsh microbial communities from the Groves Creek Marsh, Skidaway Island, Georgia - 071413AT metaG (megahit assembly) | ecosystem: Environmental > Aquatic > Marine > Intertidal... | reverse complement strand
TTCTTTACGTCTATAGACGGCCTAAACGTTAACCGAGCTACGGTTCACCCACGCGCCACAGAAGACATGCCTGAAATCATCGAGCTGATTGAGCGATTGATTGAAGGTGGATCTGCATATGAATTCAACGGCTCGGTGTACTTCCGAGTCAAGTCCAAAGATGACTACGGCAAGCTCAGTGGTCAGGACATCGACCAGATGCCAGAGGAGTCGCGGGTTGAAGGCGATTCAGGAAAAGAACACCCAGCCGATTTTGCACTTTGGAAGGCCGTAAAACCTGAAGAACCAAGTTGGGATTCACCCTGGGGAGCAGGTCGCCCTGGATGGCACATTGAGTGCTCGGCAATGGCTTTCAAACACCTGGGTGATCAGATAGATATTCACTGTGGTGGCCTTGATCTCATCTTCCCGCATCATGAGAACGAAATTGCCCAAAGTGAGGCGGCGTCTGGTGTTGTCCCGTTCTCGACATTCTGGATGCACAACGGGATGCTCCGGATTGCGAACGGCCAGGAGATGAGTAAGTCACTCGGCAACGCGTTCAATGTGAACACTGCGCTTGAGGAGTTCAGTTCCGACGCTATTCGACTCTGGATCTTGCAAACTCACTACCGCACAAACCCGTTGCTGGACAAGGAACTCATCGTCAACGCAGAACGCTCAATGCGACGTATTCGGTCCGCTGCCGAACTTGATACAACGGGTGGGAATGGTCAGGTCGATTTTGAGCCGTTCAAAGCTCGATTCATCGAAGCGATGGATGATGACCTGGGCACTCCTCAGGCGGTAGCTACAATTTTTGATCTCTGTCGAGAAATTAACCGCGGTCATGATGAAGGACGCGGGGTTTCTGACGCTGTTGAGGGATTGAAAGAGATCACAAAAGTTCTCGGGTTCACCCTTGAGGCACCGCCACAGGATGAATCAGGAATTTCTCAAGCTGAGATCGAAGCCCTCATCGAAGAACGTGCTTCGGCACGGGCTGACAAACGATGGGCAGATGCGGACGCAGTTCGTGACAAGCTCCAGGTGGCCGGTATCACAATCGCCGATGGAGCTGGCGGCACAACCTGGACTCGTGACTAGGCTGATCTAAATCTCGGGTCGAAGTTCGACCGTTCCAGCGGTTCCATCAACGGTCACCATTTGACCGTCCTTGATGTGGGTCGTGGCTTCTTTCGTCTGAATTACACAGGGAATTCCATACTCACGTGTGATCAGCGAGGCATGTTGGAAATTGTCGCCAGTATCAAGAACGAGGGCGCCGATAAGTGGGAACACAGGAACCCAATCTGGACCAGTGTTGTCGGTCACGAGAACTTCGCCTTTTTTGATGTCGGGCGGCTTTGATGATCGAGTGACAACAACTCTTGCAACCCCGGTGAACTGACCGGCCGATGACGGTTCACCGATAAGGGTGTGACCGTCTTCACTCAACCCGCGGACGATTTCTTCGTCAGGCTTATCTTTTTCCTCGGGTTTAGTTCCAATGAAATCTGGACGATCCAGTTTGGCGTTTTCTTGCCACTCCTGTTGAGCGGTGATCACGAATGTCCTGAGACCGCTGTAATCGTTCGCGGCAACAGCGTCGTCGAGTTGGTTCAACCTCAGGTAGAAAATGTCATCCACTTCGTCGAGCCATCCACCACTCACAAGAGCTCGTCCTGCGCGGTCGATCGCCTCGCGATATTCGCCAAATGTGCACTGCTCGATCAGGTAGTTGTGGTTCTCCATCATCTTGATGTGATTGGATGCCCGGAACAGTTCGAAGTCGAACTTTTTGCGAAGTTTTTTGTCCCGACCGATTTCGCGTCTAACTTCAGCGATTGCCTTCTCGCGCCTCGCGCGGAGCTGCTTTCGTGATCGGCCAGTGTCCTCGATGTCCTGTCTCACAAACGAACCAATAGTGTCCAACGGGATTTCAGGTCGCATGTTCCAGGTTGGGTCAGTTGGCTTCCACGCAGTACCGTAACCGATGCCATTTCGACGTCCCCACGTCTTCAACAGCGAGCGGAACCTGTTTCTGAAACTGCGCACTGCCGGAATGTCGCCGTTGCCTCGAGCGAAAAGAGCGTCGTAGTCACGATCAGCGAATTTTTCGCTCAGCCATTTGTCTGATTTAACCAGCACAGCGAGAGCGTTCATGCGCCGTGAAAGTTTGGCCGTCATATGCTCCAAGCCCAGGGTCAAATCGGAAGATTCAACAGGCGGTCGACCCGTGATCTCGGTGAACAAATTCGCAAGATCATCTTTTTCTTTGAACCCAGCCCAGCTACGCCAGTGGAGGTCGTTTTGATGGTCGGTCGCGAGACGCATGGCGCGCCTCAAGTAAGCGATGTGGTCGGGGATTGGAGCGCCATCGGTGGGCCGATCACTCTCTAGTCTCGTTAGGTTTGAACGCAGTATGGGTTCGACTTCCTCGTAGAAATACGTTGTGCCCTTTTCGAGATAGCGTCGACCCTGGAGGTGGTGTCTCAGCAGGCGTTTGCGAAGCTCTTCTGGATCTCTCGGAGAGGGCGCTGAGTACAGGTAGCCATTGACGATCTTCTTTAGATCCTGCCGTCCCATGTACTGGCCGGTGAAATCGACCGAACGTTTTTCGGCCTCACCTTGCATGAACGAGTAGTCAATGACCAGCGGAAGTAACGGATCAGGTCGACCGGTCACCCAATGGAGTTTCACTTCTTCTGGGGAGTCCCAAGAAACCGGAAACTCTGCCGGAGGTGCAACACCTGTAGTTATTGGGCGTGATTGCAACACGAAAACTTCGTCATCCCGCACCGCAAACTCGATATCGCGATCTTCACCCGCGTTCTTTTTCAGTTCCAGAGAGATCCTGGCAACTCGTCGCAAGTTCTCATCACTCAATGCAGCTTCGCTGCGCTGTTCAGCGGGAACAGGGACTTTCGTAGTTTCACCATCTGCCGTGGAAATGAACATCAACTCTTTGTCGATGACGTTCCTACGGGTGATCTCGAGGTTGGATGAATCAAGACTGAACGAATCGGCTTGTGCTTGACCCGAGACAACCCCTTCCCCGAGCCCTAGCGCAACGTTGATCAGGAGTTGGTCACTGCCGTCCCTCGGATCACGTGTAAAGACCACCCCGCCAGCATCGGCGTTGACCAGCTCCATCACAAGCACAGCCATGCCGCCAGCCAGATGTTCAATTCCTTGAACAACTCTGTACGAGATTGCTCTACCCGAGAAATAGGACAGCCAGACGTCTTTTATGCGTGTCGTGACCGACTTTGAGTCATGACCGTCTAGATAACTCTCGTAGATCCCGGCAAAAGAAGCGGTAGCGGAATCTTCTGCAGTTGCAGTTGATCGTACGGCGTATCGACCTTCGCCTATGCACCCGTCGATCGCATGTAATAGATCGCTGGAAACCGGGGCTTTATCGAGTAACTGATGTATGCGGTCGCCAACCTCAAACGCACTCGCGGGTAATTTGGCATCGACCGTTTCGAGCTCTCGTGAAATGTCTGCGAGATATGGCTTAATAAACGATTGAAAAACCTGAACCGGAATTATGAATCCTGCGGGGACAGGAGCGCTTTGAGCTACGAGTCCAGCAACCGATTGGGCTTTACCGCCGACCACAGATGCGTCGTTTGCCAACGGGTCGGTAACTTCGAGAATGATTGGAGTTTTCATGTGCGGCGATAATGTTAACCCGATTTAACGCTTGGTTAACGGCACGTATTACAAACCTGGCTAACAAAAAAACAGGCGGTGTAAAACCGCCTGTTGATGAATATTGCTTTTGTAAGCGTTAGCTGAAGCGAACGTTCGCTATCGCAACTCCGACGAAAACGAATGCAAGAACGATTGTTGCCCTGAACAGCAACTGCTCGACTCCACGACGTGATCGGAATGTGCTCGTGGCTTCACCGAAAAGGGATGATCCAGAACCGCGGGCTTGAAGCAGCAACACGCCGATAAGTGATACCGCGATAACGATGAGGATTAGGCTAAATGTGGTTTCCATGTAAGTTCCAGTCCCGTGCTTGGGACGAATTGTTCTGCTAACTATGTTAGTGGCACCGGAGGCGTATTGCTACACATCCAATTGCGGCAAAGCGCGTCGTGCAACGACTAAGCTGAGGAGAGTTTCTCCTTGATCATCTCAGTAGCTTGCTGGGCATCAGCCTGTCCGCGAGTTGCTCGCATCACCTGTCCCATGAGGTACTTGAGTGACGCTTCTTTGCCGTCGAGGTAATCGGCAACCGCTTTTTCGTTATTTGCGATCACTTCGTCAACTACAGGTCCTAGAGCGTCATCGCCCGAGACCATTCCAAGTCCGAGATCTTCGATGATTTGTTCGGGGTCGGTTCCCTTGCGGAACATGACCTCGAACACTTGTTTTGCTGAATTGTTGTTCAGTTCTCGTTTTCGGAATTTTTCAACGAGAGTCGCCAACTGAGAGGGCTGAACGTTTGTTTTGTACATATCGGTGATTTCGGCATTGTTCATCATTCGTGCCATTTCACCGTTGAGCCAGTTTGCGGCTTCCTTTGCGAAAGCTTGTTTTGCGTCGGGGGACGATGCTTTCAAGTCCGCACAAACATCTTCGAAATATTCTGCCGTTGATCGAATCGTGGTGAGTAGATCCGCGTCGTATTCGCTGAGCCCCCACTCGTCTTCAAATCGTGCTTTTCGTGCGATCGGGAGTTCTGGCATTTTTGCCTGGGTGTCGTTGATCCAGTCCTCGCTTATGACCAGCGGTGGAATGTCTGGCTCAGGGAAGTAACGGTAGTCATGCGCTTCTTCCTTGCTTCGCTGCGGAGTCGTAACTCCCTTTCCGTCGTCCCAGCCACGGGTTTCCTGGACTACGCGGTCGCCATTTTCGACAACCGAGATTTGCCGTTCGATTTCGTACTCAATGGCACGAACAACAGCCCGGATGCGGTTCATGTTTTTTACTTCGACTTTCGTCGTCAGTTCAGTTGAACCTTTTGGGCGAACACTGACGTTCGCATCGCAGCGGAACGAGCCTTCTTCCATATTGGCAGTTCCAACACCGAGGTATCGGATGATGTGCTGCAGTGAGTTGATGTACGACTCGACCTGCTCGGTGGTGTGCATATCTGGCTCGGTCACAACCTCCATGAGAGGCGTTCCGGCGCGGTTGATGTCTATTAGGGAATGAACAGTCCCGCCCTTGGGGCCTTCGACGTGTACTAGACGAGCCACGTCTTCTTCCATATGTACTCGGTTGATTCGAACTCTAATCGAGTCTTCGATAGGGAGGTCGATGTAGCCCTCATAGCAAATCGGCTCATCGAACTGGGTTATCTGGTAACCCTTCATGAGGTCGGGGTACGTGTACTGCTTGCGATCGAACTTGGTTAGACGAGCGATGTTGCAGTTGATCGCCATCCCGATCATCATCGCGTACTCAACGGCAGTCTTATTGACTACAGGAAGCGTGCCCGGCAGTGCCATGCTTACCTCGTCGACAACCGTGTTTGGTTCTGCCGACTGGTATTCCGCACTCGAGGTGCTGAACATCTTGCTGCGCGTCTTCAATTGGACGTGCGTTTCGAGACCAATAACTGCTTCGTATTCCACGCTAAAACCTTCTGAATATCGACTGTATTTGACTGCCAGGATCGGCGGCAGAAAATACCAGCACTTGAATATAGCATTCGAACTGATTTACCCCTCGATACTTTGGCTCGAATGCCGAGCAAATTTCGACCGAAAAATCCGATTGCACCTGAATAGATCGGTATGTGCATAAATGAAGCTAGAGATTCGCACTCCATTTGCGCCAATTTCGTGTCTGAATCAGTTCCACTTTGTAGTTACGAATTTCGTTGACGGTGTTTTAAGTCGCACCTAAAATAATCCCTACCCATTTAGTCAGGAATACAAATTCCTGCTTCCAAATTTCGTGAAAACGTTCATAAATCACGGCTGGTGCGAAGAGGATATAAACACCTACTCGCAACGATTTTTGAATCGGAGAACCTTCTTTGACCACACAAAAAACGATTTCTCGAGAGACTGACCTTTCGGGTCAGGAGTATCGGTGGGGATTCGTTACCGACGTCGAGACTGAGCTTGCTCCCAAGGGATTGAACGAAGATATCGTTCGACTCATTTCGGAGAAAAAGGGCGAGCCAGAATGGTTACTTGAGTGGCGTTTGAAAGCATTCAAGTACTGGGAATCATTGAACGAATCCGAGGGCGAGCCGGACTGGGCGATGATCGACTACCCGGGCATCGATTTTCAGGACATTTACTACTACGCTGCTCCAAAGGGTGCTGAAGAAGCACCGAAGAGCCTCGATGACGTCGATCCAGAAATGCTTGAGACGTTCGAGAAGCTGGGAATTCCACTTCAGGAACGAGCCAAGCTCGCAGGTGTTGCTGTTGACGCAGTCTTTGACTCAGTTTCAGTCGCTACAACAATGGAAGACAAGCTCGCTGAACTCGGGATCATTTTCTGCTCGTTCAACGAGGCGGTAAAAAAACATCCTGAACTCGTAAAGAAGTATCTTGGATCTGTTGTTCCACACACCGACAACTTCTATGCAGCACTCAACTCAGCTGTATTCAGCGACGGGTCATTCGCTTACATTCCACCCGGTGTTAAGTGCCCGATCGAATTGATGACTTACTTCCGCATCAACACGGAGGGATCAGGTCAGTTCGAGCGTACGCTGATCGTTGCCGACAAGGGTGCCTACGTTTCGTACCTGGAAGGCTGCACTGCTCCTTTCAGGAAGTCTCACCAACTGCATGCTGCTGTTGTTGAACTTGTGGCACTTGATGATTCTGAGATCAAATACTCGACGATCCAGAACTGGTTCCCCGGCACCAAAGAGGGTGAAGGTGGGGTCTATAACTTCGTCACGAAGCGTGGACGGGCCGACAAGAATGCCAAGATTTCCTGGACTCAGGTTGAGACCGGTTCTGCAATCACCTGGAAGTACCCGAGTGTGATCCTTCGTGGTGACAACTCTGTTGGAGAATTTTTCTCCGTAGCGCTTGCAAACAATCATCAGCAGGCGGACACCGGGACGAAGATGATCCACATTGGAAAGAACACTAAATCGACCATCGTGTCGAAAGGTATTTCCGCAGGGCAGGGCAACAACACCTATCGTGGTCAGGTTCAGATCATGCCCGGAGCTGAAAATGCCACCAACCACACCCAGTGTGACTCATTGCTGGTCGGAGATAAGTGCGGTGCGCACACCGTTCCGTACATCGAAGTCCGAAATCCAACCGCCCGACTTGAGCACGAGGCTTCTACATCAAAGGTTAGCGACGACCAGTTGTTCTACCTGATGGCTCGCGGATTGTCCGAAGAGGAAGCTCATCACATGATCATCACCGGCTGGAGTCGTGATGTGATCAAGGAACTCCCGTTCGAGTTCGCGGTCGAAGCCGCTCAACTATTGAAAGTTTCACTTGAAGGCGCGGTCGGATAACCCGCTCTTTCAGTTTTTATCTCTCCTAGTACGAAGATTAGAGAACACCTTAGAAATGCTTGAAATCAAAAACCTTCACGCTTCAGTGGCTGACGTTGAAGATTCAGAAATTCTCAAAGGAATTGATCTGAACGTAAAACCCGGTGAGGTCCACGCAATCATGGGACCGAATGGTTCGGGTAAAAGCACACTCGCTAACGTGCTGCTGGGTCGCCCTGATTACGAAGTGACTGACGGTGATGTTCTGTTTGAGGGCGAGTCGATCATCGAGATGGCTCCTGACCAGCGTGCGCATCTCGGAATGTTCCTGGCGTTCCAGTACCCGGCTGAAATACCTGGCGTTCGCCCGTGGCAGTTCTTGAAAGCTGCTCTCGATGCCAAGGCTGAGGCACGAGGTGAGCAGAAGATGTCGGTTCGAAATTTTTCGAAGCTTTTCGATGAAAAGGTCGAAGCGGTCGGAATTAATCCACAGCTCGTAAAGCGATCTCTGAACGATGGATTCTCGGGGGGAGAGAAAAAGCGCAACGAAATGTTGCAGCTCGAAGTACTCCAGCCAACTCTGGCAGTACTCGACGAAACAGACTCTGGTCTCGACGTCGATGCTCTCAGGATCGTTGCTGAAGGTGTGAACTCGATGCGTTCGCCTGAGCGGTCGTTCATCGTGGTAACTCACTACCAGCGATTGCTGAACTACATAACACCGGATGTTGTTCACATCCTCGTGAAAGGCAAAATCGTCAAAACCGGTGGTCCTGACCTGGCACTTGAAGTCGAGAAAGACGGTTACCGCGAGTACCTCGCAGCAGCTGGAGTTGCAAACTAGATATGACTCTTGCATCACCACCGGCTGCGGTAGAGAAATTCCAGTCAGCGCGTGAACGGGCAGCTCAGTTTGAGAGGCCGGAATGGTTTGCCGCCAAGCAGGAACAGGCCTGGAGGATTTTTAGCGAACTGGGCATCCCTGTCGCCCGTCGCGGAAATGAGCTGTGGAAGTACACGAATCTTCGACCGCTAGCCGAAACAGATTTTTCGTACGGTCAGACCAGCCAAGTTAGCTCTGAGGCTGTTCAAAGCGCCGCTCCCTGGAACGACGACTGGAACACAATAGTAGTTGTCGACGGTCAGTTCAGTGCCCAGCTTTCGAATCTGAAGGAGACTGACGGTCTTACCGTTCAGGCGTTGACCGAATCACTTGAGTCCGAGTCTGTCGCTGGCCGTTTCGCCAGCCTTGCTGGGAGTGAAGAGTACGCATTCTCGACTCTGAACACAGCATTGGTTGGAGATGGTGCTCATGTTCGGGTTGAATCTGGAACAGAACTAGAAAACCCTGTTCAGGTTCTATTTGTCACTTCTGCTGGTGTAGCGAACGGTGTTTCAGCCCCTCGAACTCTCGTCGAAGCGGGTGAAAATTCTTCGTTCACGCTGATCGAAACGTACGTGAACCTTTCCAGCACATCACAGCTGACGATTCCAGTGATCGAGATATTCGAAGAAGCTGGTTCGTCGGTCAGGCACTACCGGGTGCAAATGGAGAACGAAGATTCGTTCCACATCGGGACAACCCGAGTTCACCAGTTGGACGATACGGATTTCACTTCAACGAGCTTCGCCGTTGGTGCGTCGATTGCCAGAAACGATGCGCACACGCTGATCGATGCTCCGGGAGCCTCGTGCACGCTTCATGGTCTGTACATGACCCATGGCGAACAGCATCAGGACCAGGAGATCAGTACTACTCACGCTAAGCCGGGCGGATCGTCAGACCAGTACTACAAGGGAATCCTTGCTGGTAACTCTCACGCTGTATTCAGCGGGAAAGTGATCGTTGAGCGAGACGCCCAAAAAACCGAAGCGAACCAGAAGGACTTGAACCTTCTCCTGTCGCGTGGTGCCGAAATAGATGCCAAGCCATCGCTCGAAATCTACGCTGATGACATTACCGCTTCGCACGGTGCGACTGCTGGTCATGTCGATCGCGACAGCCTGTTCTACCTTCAATCACGTGGAGTCGACGAGGAATCTGCGAAGGCAATCCTGGTTCGTGGATTCGCCGAAGAGATGCTGAATGAATTCGAGCCAGAATCATTGAACGAGTTCATCGAAAAAGTGATCGACGAACAAATTCCCGTATTGCTTGCCCAATCTGACACGATCGGAACTGCATAGAGTTGAGTAACAACGCTTCAAGAAACTTCGATGTCGAGTCGATCCGCGCTGACTTCCCGATTCTCAATCGAGAAGTGAACGGTAGAAAGCTTGTTTACCTCGACAATGCTGCGACGACTCAAAAACCGAAGGCCGTAATCGATGCTCTAACTGAGTACTACGAGGTTTACAACGCCAACGTACACCGTGGTGTTCACACTCTGTCTGTGGAAGCAACAGATGCCTATGAAGTTGCCCGCACCAAGGTTGCCAAGTTCATAAACGCTCCCGAATCGGAGTCGGTGATCTGGACGCGCAACACCAGTGAGTCGTTAAACCTGGTTGCCGCTACCTGGGCTGAAGAGAACATTGGTGCAGGTGACAACATCGTAATTACCGCGATGGAGCACCACTCCAACATCGTCCCGTGGCAACAGCTCGCTATGAAAAAGGGTGCTGAGCTCCGATATCTCGCCCACTCAGACGACGGCGTGCTCGACATGGAGAGTGCGCGAGAGATCATCGACTCACGCACAAAGCTTGTTGCTGCAACTCACATGTCCAATGTGCTTGGGACGATAAACCCGGTCAAAGAGCTTGGAAGTCTTGCACACGCGGTCGGCGCAGTGGTACTGATTGACGCAGCGCAGAGCGTGCCGCACATGCCTGTCGATGTTCAGGACCTGGACGTCGACTTTCTGTGTTTCTCAGCCCACAAAATGCTCGGACCAACTGGCATTGGCGTTTTGTACGGTCGAAAGTCGCTCTTAGAAGCGATGCCGCCATACATGTACGGCGGAGACATGATTCTCGAGGTGAGTTACGAAGACGCTAGCTGGAACGACCTGCCTTACAAGTTTGAAGCTGGCACACCAAACATTGCTGATGCCATCGCAACCGGTGCTGCAGTTGACTACCTGACTGAACTCGGTATGGACAACATTTGGAAACACGAACAAGAGTTGACTGTCTACGCTCTCGAGCAATTTAGGGGGCTTCCGGGGATTAATGTTCTGGGGCCAGAAGATGCGTCGAAAAAGGGTGGTGTGATTTCTTTTACTCACGAAACAATTCACCCCCATGATCTCGGAACTGCTCTTGACCAGCAGGGGATAGCAATTCGAACAGGACACCACTGTGCGATGCCGCTCGTTCGAAGTTACGATGTGGTTGCAGCAGCGCGAGCAAGCTTTTACATCTACAACACTCGCGATGAAATCGACGCTCTGGTCAATGGCCTGAGCGAGACCGAGGGATACTTCGTCCGATGATGGGTGGAACATCAGGCCTCAATGAACTCGACGATCTCTACGAGGCAATAATTCTTGACCACTACAGGAGTCCGCGAAACACAGCTCCGGTGGAGTCGCCTGACATTGATCTTGAGGTCAATAATCCGTTCTGTGGCGATGAGTTTCACATTCAGATGAAAGTCGATGGAGATTCGGTAGCCAGCGTTGGAATTACCGGTCGCGGGTGCGCCATCTCTCAGGCGTCTGCATCGCTCTTAGCAGAACTGGTCGAAGGAAAATCGACTGCGGAAGTTCAAGCTGCCGTTGATGCTGTTAGGCGAATGCTTAAGGGTGAAGAAATCACCGACGAAGAAGCCGACATTCTCGGTGATATCGAAGCACTTGGCGGAGTCAGGAAATTCCCCGTGCGCATCAAGTGCGCCTTGCTTAGCTGGGTAGGGCTCGACGATGCTCTCAAAGAGCATCTCGAAAAGAATTCCTAAGTTTGGTTCGACTACCCGGATCTTTTCCAGACTCGGGTTAGGAAGTCTGTGTCACCGCGTGTGATGTACGGATCCCACCCTTCGACTGTATTCCAGTAAGCCCAATGTGTGTTCCTGGTGGCGATCAATAGGCGATATTTGGCCTCGATGATTCGTTCTTGAAGGTCTTTCAGTATTTCGTTGCGCTTCCCGGGGTTGTACTCCATCGCTTGTATTTCGATAAGGCGATCCAACTCAGCATCTGAGATTCCTGTTGTGTTCCACGAACCTTGTGAGTGATGAACGTTGAGCAGATATCCAGAAATGCTGTGAATCGGGGCCGGCGCTCCTACGGATATATCAAAGTTCCCGCCAATCCAAACGTCGTCGGCAAACACACGAGTCGAGACGCGATCTACGTCAGCGCGGATACCTACATCGGCAAATGCTCCGGCCAAGTGGTTGGCTGTGTCGATGTAATCAGGACCGTACTCACCGACGCGAATTACTAAGTTGTCAGAAGAAGTGAAACCGCCTGTCGCAAGAATCGAATTCGCGTTTTCATGGTCGTTAAATAGACCTTCGAAACTCGACCGATCACCGGGGCTGCCAGGCAGTCCTGCGCTCTGCACGTTGGCGTGTATTGCTGATGATTCGAACCATGCGCTTGGGTTCATGAGGTTCCATGTCACTTCTCGGAACGCTGGTGAATCAAAAGGTGCTCGGTTGGTGTTGAGCGCTACTTCGACCCCTGCCGATGAACTTGAAGTTGTGATCCGTTCGATGTCTTCGAACGCATCGATAGCTGCGACGATTAGATCATCGTTCGCTTGAACGACATCAATGATCTTTGTTCGGAGAGCGGTGACTCGAGTTGCGGTGTTTGGCATCACCTGAAATGACACACCGTCGAGGTAGGGCAGTTCTGGCGCGTAGTAGTCAGGGTTGGCGATCAGCTCCGTGTACTCAGGGTTTTCCTGGATAGTCATCCATGGACCGGAACCGATTGTTGGTCCTCGCCTGAGATCCCCTTCCTGGTCGATCACCTCGCGAGGGATGATTCGAGAGTGAGCGTCAGCAAGTTTTTCTAGAGCTTCGGCATCGGGAGATATCAGCCGAATGGTCAAATCGCTGTCGCTGCTGGTTGTGATTTCCGAAATGTTCGAAAGCAACGCTGCGTTTGGGGATCCAACTTCACGTTGCCTATTCAGACTGAACTCCACATCCTGGGCGGTGAGTTTCCTCCCGTTGAGTGGTCGGAGAGGTTGCCAGAAAACGTCGTCGCGCAACTTGAACTCAAACGAGAGTGGGGTCGTCTGGGTCCAGCTTTCGCAAATATCGCAAATGATGGTCGTTGAGTCAGGTTCTGAATCGAATTTCAATAGCCGAGAGTAGGCAAGACCTGAACCCCAACTAACAAGGCTGGACGAAACTGTCAGATGTGGGTCGAGGTGCGGTGCGCCTTCAGGAATCGCCATACGCAATATGCCACCTCGCTCCAAGTTAGCCGGAGGCAACACCTCGGTCGGGGCTGGAACCGGTGTTGGAGGGGTAAACGGTGTCGCGGTCGGTTGCGGATTCACCGTAACGACAGGTGTGGGAGTAAGCTCGGGCACTTCCGTTGCTGGATCAGCTTCCTCATTGCTGCACTGGACTAAGAGCAGGGCAGCGAACACTACCGCAGCCAAAACGAGGCCAGGTTGCAGGCGATTTATTTGACGTGAAGTTTTCAATATTTCGGAAGCGCGGTGAACTAGAAATTCTGTCGGTTCAGAATAGTCTTGCCCCTGTTACGAGAGATGAGGTAGCGCGGGTTGTTTGTTCAACTATATAAACACCGCGCCACCTGTTGAACAGTCTTACTGACTGTACTCTCGGCCACCCTGACGGTTCTTCATGATGAAGTCCCAGTCGTAAGTCACACCGAGTCCCGGTCCTTGAGGGACGTCGACGTTACCTTCGGAATCGATCGAATCGAGCGCATCCCTGTACCCGTCGAGGTAGACCTCATGGGGCCTGCCGATCTGTTCGGTTTTCGGATGGACCAACGCCATCTCGTAGTAATTGGTATTTCGTAGCGCAGCCATCATGTGTCGCTGGGCCGGACCCGGTGAGTGAATTTCCACATCAAGACCGAAGCCTTCAGCAGCGTGGGCGATCTTCATTGCACCGGTGAACCCAGCATCGTAATCAGGGTCGACACGAACTACGTCGGTGGCTCCGCTAGCGATGAAGTCGACGTGCTGTTCAACGCCACGGATATGTTCTGTTTGGAGCAACGGCGTCTTTATGATTTCTCTAAGCTTTTTGTGACCGTGCATCGAGACACCGGTGTCTTTGTATGGGTCTTCCAGCCAGAAGAACTTTGCTTCGTCACAGGCCCGCCCTAGCTTTACTGTCTCTAACCACGTATTGATTTCGCAAGCAGGGTCGAGCATCAGGTCCATTTCAGGGCCAACAGCATCGCGAACTGCGTGAACAGTTTCGATTTCCTGCGACAGATCATAGTCACCCCAGCCATGAATTTTGAACGCCGGGTAACCCATCTCTTTGCACTGGACGGCGAAGTCGGCGTACGCCTGTGGAGAATCTAGTCCACCATTTCGATCCCCGTGCATAGTAGATGCGTAGGACCTTAGCTTGGTCCGCCAACCACCGAGGAGTTCGTAAATCGGGGCTCCGTAATACTTGCCCGCCAGATCCCATAGCGCGATGTCGATTGGACCAAGGCCCATCTTGTCGAACTTCCGCATCGCCCGTTTTACGTCGTTGTATATAAGCTCCCGCTGCATCGGGTCTTTGCCAACAAGGTAGTTGGCGAACATGTTGAATTCAGCAAAACTCGGCGAGTCACCACCGACGTACTCGCCTGTCACACCTTCGTTTGTGTGAACTTTCATGGCGTAGGCGTATCCGGTTTGTCGTCGACCACCTTCATAAACCAGGTTGAATCCGTTGTAATCCTTACCGACATCGTTCATCGGAAAAGTGAATTCGTGAACTTCGATTTTCGTGATGCGCAGGTTTGACATGATTGGGATTTGCTCCGATAGGTCTAATTGCCCGTGTCTAGATCTGCCGGAAGTTTAGGCGAATGTCGGGTAGGCCGCACTGTAATAGCCGTGAGCAACGGCGAAGAAAATCCTGATGACACGACGAGTCGACGACTCGTCACTGCTTAGGACGGGTAGAATCTGCCTCGAACATACGAGACGTCATTAGGAACTACGCATGACCGAAATGAAAATAATGGTTTCGCGCCATTCTGCTTTTTACAGTCCACTGATCAGCACCATTGCTGGAGGTTTCCTCGAAAAGGAAGGCATCAATGCTTCGTACCACATCGTTGAAGCAGGTGGGAGTAGCGGAGCCGAAGTAGCGTCTGGAAACATGGATGTTGCGCAGGCTGCCGTTTCTGCCAGTTGGGGACCGCTCGATTCTGGCAACAAACCACCTTTCGCACATTTCGCGCAAATCAACCGTTACGACGGATTTTTCATAGCGGCTCGAGAAGCAGACTCAGATTTCACGTGGGACAAACTTCTAAAGGGCAAGTTCCTCCACGTTCACGGTGGTCAGCCTGAAGCGATGCTCCGCTACGGCGCTCACAAAATGGGAGTCGATTTGAGTGATGTTGACGATATCGATTCACCCGGCGGTGATGAAATGATGGATCAGTGGCGTGCAGGCCAGGGCGACTACTTCCACGAGCAAGGTGCGTTCCCACAGCAACTTGAACATGACGGTCAAGGGCACATTGTTGCTTCGGTCGGTGAGGCGATCGGTCCAACCGCTTTCTCAAGTCTTGTTTGCCGATGGGATTGGCTTGGAACGGATGAAGCAAAGCGATTCACTGCTGCATACCGTGCGAGCAGGGAGTGGGTGAATACGGCCGATCCTTCTGAGGTTGCAAAGGCGGAAGCGAGCTTCTTCACGGATCAGGCAGAGGCAGCAATTGCCAGTGCGGTCGGGTTCTACCAAAAGTTAGGAACCTGGTCCGGCGACATTGCTGTTGAGAAAGATCTTTACGAATCGGCTCTGGACGTGTTCCAGCACTCGAACATGGTTGGGGCACGTCACTCTTACGATGATGTCGTCGTAGCTCCGCCAGCTTCCTAGGCGAGCCAAAATAAAGAAAGACGACTGGTCTGGAGGGCGATTATTTCGGTGACTTCGGCCAGTCGTTTTCGTTAAAGGTCATACCTAAATGCCCGAAAACTCGACCCCAGCGTTCGATTTGGTCCTGGTGGAACAGTAACGGTAGCCAACCGAGTTTCAGGTAAATCGAAATTGCCGGTAACCGAAAATCATCCGTTGAGAGATACGAGTAGCGGGGCGCCGATTTAGCGAGTACTTCTGTTGCTGCCGCTATTGTCGCCTGTCCTGCACCTGTTCGTTGATGATCGGTATGAGCAACAACCCACTGCAAGCTATGTCCATCGGGGTGTTGAGCTTTTGGATAAACAGCGGCGGCCGAGGATGCAACTACGCTGCCAGACGGAAGGTGCTCGACTACAAAGAAACCATTTTCAACTTGCTTGAGCAGCATGTCATTGAATGGAGATGGTTCCGTAAATGCAGTAGCGAACGTTTGGTCGTACGAAGCTCGGTCTTCGTGAGAAACGAGTCTCAGCTTGTAACCGTCCGCAACCTCAGGCACTTCAGGCACAGGTTCGCTGAACCGGATCATCTCAAGTTGAGGCTTGAGGGCAGAACCATCTCGTCGCCGTAATTCGCTCAAATCGGTGCCACCCCGAGCCGTTCAATCAATTCATCTAGTTGCCGATACATCCCGGCATCTGGTTTGACTGCAGGAAGTCGTGGGTACGCCTCGGTGAACACTCCTCGTCGTTTGAGGATTTCTTTGGCAATCCAGTAAAGCTGTCCTTCACCCATGGTGTAGAGCTTCACGAGGGGTTGATACGTATTCCAGATGTTTTCCGCACCTGCTTCGTCTCCGGAATGGAACGCATCCCAGGTCTTTCTGACGATGTCGCAGAGTGCAATTCCCTGCATCGTCCCTCTGGCGCCACGCCTCAGCTCCTCGAGAAAGTAGACCCCGTTGGCTCCACCGAACATCGACAGTCGGTCGCCGGCTGCTTCACCTGCTTCTGAAAATCGATTCGGAGTTGGGAGACTCTCGATCTTTGCGTAACAAAGGTTCTCGTGGGCATTTGCAAGTTCTGCGAGCAGCGAGGGAGCCATTGGTGCACCCGTCATGTCTTGCATAAAGATCGGCAGATCCGATGCTTCTGCAATGTCGAGGAAGTGCTGGCGGACAAGTAACGTAGGAATACCTGGAATTGCAGGAGGAGCGATCATGACAGCGTCAGCCCCAAGCACCTTGGCGACACGTCCATAGTTGATCGTTTGTGCTGTCGATGGTGCACCTGTGTTCATCACGACCTTGATTCGGTGGTTCGCCTGATCCACCACCGTGCTTAGAACGTCGTCTCGTTCGTGATCGCTGAGCTTGTTTACTTCCGTACCAAATGCGATTCCTACGCCGTGGACGCCACCGCGAATTGCGTATTCAACTTCCGCCCGCAGGTCGTCGAGGATGATGTTGCCGTTCTCGTCGAATGGCATTTGGAGAATCGGAAAAACGCCTGAAAAAGAAGTGTCGACCAATGTTTGCCCCCCTGAAAGAAACTACCCGACAGGTATTCCTATCGGGTAGATATTACTCGGTTTGAAGTTTTCTCGAACGAACTAAGTTGCGCTGCGGTCTACGTAGATCGTCTTGGTTTCAGTGAAGAACTCGATGGCTGCTTTACCTTGCTCCCTGTCACCAGAGGAGCTTGCCTTCATTCCGCCGAATGGGACCTGAGGTTCAACACCTGCGGTTTCACCGTTGATCTTCACGATTCCGGCTTCGATTCGGTCAGCGAAGTCGAGAACATCATTCAGGTTCCTGGTGAAGATTCCTGCACTTAGCCCGTACTCAACGGAGTTGGCAATGTTCAGTGCTTCGTCAGCGTCAGTGGACGGGATGATCGAAAGAACTGGTCCGAAAATTTCTTCACAGGCAACGAAGTCTGCTGGTCCGACCTTGGATATTACAGTTGGCTCAACAAACGTTCCCTTGTCGAAGGTGTCTCCCGATGGAGCACCTCCGCCAGCAAGTACTTGTCCGCCGTCTTGAACTGCTCGATCGACGATCGATTGAATGTTGTCCTTCGAAGCCTGGTCTATTACAGGAACGACAATGCTATCCGCATCGGCTCCAGGACCGATCTTTAGTGCCTTGGTCTTTTCAACCACCAGACTGGTGAACTCTTCGAGCACATTTCCAACTACGATCGCTCGAGATGTCGCCGTGCACTTCTGACCGGAATACTTCATGGCACCAGAGACGGTGATTTCTGCTGCTTGTTCGAGGTCTGCATCTGGCAGGACTATGACCGGGTTCTTGCCACCCATTTCGAGCTGATACCGGTTGCCTCGCTTTGCCGATTCGGCGGCAATTTGCATGCCGATACGAGTCGATCCGGTGAACGAAATGGCACTGACGTTCGAGTTAGTGATCATCTCGTTACCGACCGCACTACCCGAGCCTGTGATCAGGTTGAAAACCCCGCGAGGCAGATCAACTGCTTCCCACATGCGAGCGATCAGTGTCGCTACGTGAGGTGCTGCGGACGCAGGTTTGAGAACAATAGTGTTTCCATAGACAAGTGCAGGAGCCATCTTCCAAATCGGGATAGCAATCGGGAAGTTCCAAGGGGTAATGAGGCTGACCACTCCGAGCGGAGTTCGGTTCGTGTAGAGCAGGATGTTGGGATTGACCGAAGGAACGACCGAACCGACCGGGTTTGATCCTTCAACTCCGTAGTACTGGAGCAGTGCGATAGCACGTCCGACTTCACCGCGGGATTCGAGAATTGCTTTTCCGCACTCCCTGGTGACTGCCTGCGCGAACTCTTCGAGGTTGGCTTCGAGATAAGCGGCTGCCTTTAGCAGGTATCCACCGCGTACCAGTGATGATGTTCGTCGCCAGCCTTCTTTGGCAGCTGCTGCAGCCGAAATTGCCTTGTCTACATCGGCGGCGTTTGACGCTTGAAATTCACCGATTACGTCGCTGAGATCTGCCGGGTTGGTGCTAACCGAGACCTCACCTGTCGACCCATCGACCCATGATCCGTTCACATAGTTCTGAAAACGATCCGCCATGTCATTCCTTTCGGTTTAGCAAGAACAATTCAAGTCAGGGACTTCAACGTGTCCCAACGTGTGATCTGTGCCAATGCTGGCATTGAGGCAAAGAAGTGTCAACGCGAAAAGCGGTCTCAAGAATGAGACCGCCGTGAGTTTGGATGCATTGGTTCGAGCCTTGTAGAAACTCGAACCGGTTTATAGAGAGAGCCGAACTGTTCGCTAGCTAGCGATTCTTCCTTCCGATTCTCGTTTTCGTTCAATCGCAGTGAGAGCCCACTGAACACGTAATTCCACTTCGCCATGTGCCCAAGGCTTGTTTATGTAGTCGAGCGCACCGAGCGTTCGGGCTGTATCAAGATCGGTAGGATGTCCCTTCGCAGTGACCATGATCACCGGAACGTCTTTGGTGCGAGGATCGTGTTTCAAAAGAGCCAATGCTTTGAATCCATCGATTCGCGGCATCGATACGTCGAGCAGAATCAGGTCTGGCTCGTAGGAAAGAGCCGCAGACTGAAGCTCATCCCCATCGGTGGCTTCCGACACACCGTAGCCGGCAGCTTTCAGTACACGAGTTAGCAGCAACCGAATGTCGGGGCTATCGTCTACTACAAGTATCTTTTTCATCTCAAACTCCTGTTGTCACCAGGTGATGCCCGGTGACTGCCGACAGCTAGGCTGTCTTGCCAATGTCCTCCCAGTCCGTGTTTGGGTAAAGGCGAGAACGCTGTTCAGATATAGGTAATTCGTTCGGCCCGAGCTCATTGACGGTGGGCTTTTCAACCAAACCGGGCACACTGAATACGACAGTGGTTCCTTGGCCCTCAATCGAGTTCAACCAAAGTTCTCCACCGTGTAACTCCGCGATAGATCGAGCGATGAGTAGTCCGAGACCGGTTCCCCCGGCTTCGCGGGCGATTTGGCTGTCTACTCGGAAGAAAGCTGTGAATAGCTTTTCCTGGTCTTCGTCAGAGATCCCAATTCCTTGATCCTCAATTGTGACCAGCAGGTTTTCACCTTCAGTGGCGACCGTGAGCCGAATTGAAGTCTCAGGTGGCGAGTATTTGTGAGCGTTACTGAGCAAGTTGGTTATTAACTGAGCTACTCGACCACGATCAGCATTTAGCCAAACTTCTTCTGAAGGCACATGGAAGTCGAGGTCCTGCTGTCGGGATTGCAGGAGCTGCTCGAAGCCGATTCGCAGTTCTTCAACCAGTTCACCGACCACAAATGGCTCTTTGTCGATTCGTAAATTACCGCTAGCCATTCGTGAAATATCAAGAACGTCATTAATTAGCGTTGCGAGGTGCGTGGCATTCTTGCGCACGATTTGCAAGGTTTGGAGCTTATCTTCATCCTGGGCGTCAGCATCATCCATGAGGAGATCTACGAACCCTGAAATGATCGTGAGCGGAGTTTTCAGCTCGTGTGACACGGTCGACAAGAACGTGTCTTTAGCAGCGTTTGCTTGCTGCAGTTCCTGGTTTTGCTCATCGAGTCTTGCTCTTAAGTCGCGTTCCTTTTCGAACATACGGGCGTTTTCCACCGCCGGAGATACCTGCCGTGCTACACCTTCCAGGAATTCAGCGTGAGCGGCAGTATACGCATCTGTTTCATCGGTTCGGAAAGACAAATAACCGATCGGTTCTTTCAGCTTGCCCATTGGAACTTGGATCCAGGACTGGAATCGATCATCAGCGATCAAGGTTGAGTCGAAGTTCTTGATCAAAACACCGTTTCTGGTCATCTCCCAGGATTCTTGATCTGAAGGTGGCTCGATCAGATCCCCAACCCTTTTGCCTTCTACGTCGATTCCATCGACGTAGACGATCCGCAGTTCTGTTGTATTCGGCTGCTTCAGTGTCGCTACGCATCGAGTTGAGGGAACGACCTGCTCAGTTTCTTCGGCAACAACTTTGAAAATTCGGTCAAGTCGAAGTTCTGAGTTTGCTGCACGACCAATGGTCGCAGTAACGCGTCTTTCCTCAAGAGCTTTGGTCAGTTCAGTTGTCAGCTTCGAGTTTTGTATTGCTGGAGCAATCTGGTTAGCAACCCTTTGCAACGTGTCAGCTTCGTCTTCGCCCAGGATTCCAGTTGCCGGTTTACTGACAATTAGATAACCGAGCGGACTTCCACCCTCGCCGAGTGGGGCCTGCATCCAAATTCTGTCTTCGTCAAAGTTCGATTGATCGTTTGCAGTTCCGGCGATGATGTCGGAGCCTCGTCCAGTACTCACACCATCTTTGTCATCGAGACGCCAGAGTTCGATTCGATCGTCAGTGTGTAGACCGTTCAAACCTTCTGTTGACCAACAGGCGACTCGCCCCTCGCCTGCTTTCTCAGTTGCGAGAATAGCACCGAAATGATCAACATCGATGAGATGCGAAAGCGCACCACTAACGACCAACAGAATCGAGTCAAGATTGTTCTCGTGGGTTGCTGCGCGACCAATCTCAGCCAATACAGTTCGCTCTGCCACACGAGCTTGGCTCGCCGAGTAGTTCATGGCGTTGCTGATACCTGGTGATATTTGAGCAATGACCTGCCGCATGATGTCAGCGTGGTACGGCGTGTACGCGTTCGGTTCCCGGCTTCTAATGGTTAATGTGCCGTCGATTGCGGAAATTGGAACGGTAAGTTGAGATTCAAGCCCGTAGTCCCTAGGGCTGATCATGCCGTCAGGACTGCCGTTTACCGGCACTATCGAGTCACCAATTCTGTCTTCCGGTGCTTTGATGCCCGCAACAAACTCAAGCTGCATACGCCCATCACGACGGGCAGTGGTAATGGCGAGTCGATCGAAGTCGATTAGTGTCGTTACGTCGTTGCTGAAACGAGTAAAGATCCTGTGAAGGTCGAGATCCCAGTTTGCCCCGACTCCAATGGCTGAAATGGTTCGGCGTTCGTCTTCCGACTGATGAAGTAAAGTTATTGCTCTCGAAGTGATTTGCGATTGATGCCAGCCGAACCAGAGCGTTCCGGCAAGAACGGTACCAAGGACCACGGCGACTTCCAGGAGTTGTAACCATGCTCCGGCTGAATCGCGTATACCGGCGACTCCAAGCTCGATGAACAGCGTGGCAACAATTGCCACGACTGCAGGGATGTAGGCGACGAGACGTGCCTTGTCAGATCCGTCATTTCGGAATGCGTCTTTGAATCCACCGAGAACTCGTGATTCTTCGGTGGATCGTGACTCGTTCGAATTGCGTGTGTCGATCAATGCGCCAATACGTTTTAGTTTTGCCAGTTCGACCGCACGCAAACCAACGTTCACGCACCAAGTCGTCTGAGCAGTATTGCCTTGATCTGAACCCGACTCGTCCGCGGAGTCTCACATTGATGTACGTGAAACCACCAATTAATCGAATCGATGCGTATTGGCAAAGATTCGTTTTAGGAGCGGTTTACGCGCTCCAAGAAGGACTCTGACGATTTCTGTAGCCACTGTTGCCAAGGAACGCCAACACAGCGAACACCCATATCGAGGAATTTGTCGAGGTTGTCATCATTGACGAGAGTTCCGGCGACGGCTCCAGCATTAACGATCTTCGAAATCGCTGTCTGAATGGCATTCTGCACTTCAGGGTGTCCTGGGTTGCCAGTGTGACCCATCGATGCTGCCATGTCCGACGGGGCGACATAGAAGACATCGATCCCGTCTACTTTCGTCAGTTCATCGAGATTTGCGATTGCTTCAAAATCCTCGATCAGTGCGTGGCAATGGACCTCTTGATCGGCACGTTCGAAGTAGTTTTCAACTCCGTAGGCCCGCCGTCCACCAGCGACTCCACGTTTGCCGTTTGGCGGGTATTTGCAGGCATCTGCAGCCAGCTTCGCGTCCTCGACAGTGATGATGTGTGGGATCATCACTGCACTCGCTCCCTGATCAAGCGTGCGGAGAATTTGCGCTTCATCAAGTCGGTTTACCCGAACAACACTGGACATGCCCCAGAGTTCGCATGCTCTCGAAATGTCAGCCAGCTCTGCCCAGGAAACCCCGCCGTGTTCAAAATCGACGAAAGCAGCGTCGAAACCCAGATGCCCGAGGAAATCGCACATGTCGGAATTGTTCGGACCGTTGGCGATTACACCTACCCCTCCGTTATCAATGACCTGCTTTAGCCGATTGACGCTGTATTCACGAGTTCGTGCCAATTCCTAATACCTCGAATCTTTTGAGTGACGAATAGTGGTGATGCAACTTACACTTCTAAAGCCGGTTTAGGAGACACCAAGCGGCGCGGTCAGGCGAATTTGAGGACAACTTGTCGAGATTTTCACGTGCGAAGAAAGTTCACGGACAAACCGTCGAAGGTCGCCGCGCTGTGTTGGAATCACTTCGCGCAGGCAACAATATCGAACGCCTGTTGATGGTCGATGACGTTGAGCTTGGACCGCAACTAAAGGAAATCATTCTTCTCGCGGACGAAGCTGGTATCCCCGTTGAGGCAGTGACCAGACGCGATCTCGAGCAGCAATCCCATACGAAAAAACATCAGGGTGTCCTCGCTGTTGTTCCCGATCAGCGATACCACGACACTGACCAACTATTAGTAGACGCGGAAGGGCAAGAAGCTGCACCGCTGATGGTGATGTTGGACGGGATTCAGGACCCTCACAATCTCGGTGCCATTGCACGAACGGCCGATGCTGCAGGCGCGCACGGTCTAATCATTCCTGAACGACGCGCCGTCGGAGTCACTCCCGGTGCAATTCGAGCTTCTGCTGGAGCATTGGAGCATGTCAAAGTTGCCCGTGTTGGTAATTTGAACCGAACGATCGAAGACCTAAAGGAATCAGGTGTTTGGTTCGTCGGGCTCGACGCTGACGGAGATGCTGAGTACACCGACATCGATTTCACACGTCCGACGGTGTTAGTTGTCGGCTCTGAAGGGAAAGGGATCTCCAGGCTGGTTCGAGAAAACTGCGACCAGATCGCGTCGATCCCGATGGCCGGGCAACTGTCTTCACTCAACGCATCAGTCAGTGCCGGTATTGTTCTCTACGAGGCTTACCGACAGAGGCGACAGTCTTAGTCCCGCGACAGCTCCGTAATCACATTCATGAGCGGTTTGCCAGCCGCCAATCGGTCGATATTTTCAGCGACAGTTTGAGCCCTTCGATCACGTGTTCCAAACGTGGCGCCCGACTGGTGCGGGGTCATTATCACGTTCTCGAGTTCCCAGAATGGATAGCGAGATGGACGTGGCTGATCTGAGTCGCCAACCGGGTATTCGTAACACGTATCAATAGCGGCACCGGCGATTGAGCGGGTTTGCAACGCATCGAACAGCGCCTTCTCATCCACGATATGTCCACGGGCAGGATTGATCAGGTATGAGGTCGGTTTCATTAGAACGAGTTCATCCGTTCCAATCAAACCGCGTGTTGCGTCGATCAATGGGGTGGAGACCAGCAGAAAATCGGATTCGCTAAGAACCTTTTTCATGCCATCGGGACCGAAAAAGTACTCGACTCCATCATTTTCAGCTTCCTGCTTGTATGCCTCAGTTCGGCCTGCGACTATGACTCTCATGTCATATGCGTTCGCGAGTTTTGCGACTCTACGACCGATTGCACCGTAGCCAATGATTCCAAATGTTCGAGACATCAGCTCTCGGTATGAACCGAACCGCTGTGGCCAAAAGTTCCATTTTCCTTCGCGGAAATTCCGGTCTGCTTCGATCAGGTGATGGTCGAGGGCAACTGCCACCGCCATGACCCATTCCGCAATTGGAGCTTCGTGGTGATAGGCGTTGGCAACAACCACGCCCTCGGGCACAGCCTCAGGATCGATGCGGTCATATCCTGCAGCAGCTATCAGGATGGCTTTAAGCGAATCACACTCAGCCGCCATCTCTTTTGTGAAATCAGTCGCTACAAGAACATCTGCTCCCCGCAGTGATGACGGTGTGGGCTTGTTGTCAACGAAAGCTTCCTGCCGCCATTCAACTTCAGTGCTGACTGGCCACCATTCCGCGACACTCAAGCCCGATGGTACGGGTGGGATTACAACCGTTAGTGGCTGGTTGGCGTTGGACAATTTGAACTCCTAAGACGAAATACAATTCGACTGAAATCAAAGCGGTCGGCAGACTATCACGCACTGGGGGATGAGATAAGAACCGGTGGCTATAATGCGCCGGCTCTCACGAATCTTCTGAATCGAGAAAATATTTGACCCAACAAACCAGTAGTCCGAGTAACCCAGAGGCATCTTCAACTTCGGACAACTATCACTGGAAAGTTTTCTGGACTGTTGGCATCGCACTTTTCGCGATGGTTCTAGATTTTTCGATCGTCTTCCTTGCCCTTTCCTCGATTGCGGACGAGTTTGAAGTAACCCTGCGAGCTGTGACCTGGGTGGCAATTGCTAGCTCGCTGACCATGAGTGCCTTAATGCTTCCTTTGGGCAGGGTTTCAGACATCACAGGACGGAAGCCTTTTCACATCGCTGGAATGGTGTTCTTTGTAAGTGGCGCGCTACTTGCATTTCTTGCACAGGACCTTCCAACCCTGATTAGTGCCAGGATCGTAATGTCGATCGGTAGCGCTATGGGGCAGGCGGTTGTATTCGCAATAATCGTGGGCGTATTCCCAGGTGATCAAAGGGGTAAAGCTCTTGGAATGATCACAACAATGGTGGCGATTGGAGCAGCAGCTGGGCCAATAATCGCCGGACCTGTAATTCAGGAGTTTGGTTGGCGTGCCATTTTTCTCGTAACCGCCGTACCAACCACGGCAGGAATCATTGCTGCTTTTGCAGTTCTTGATGAAAAGCGAATAGGTACAGGTCAAGATGGAGCCCGCCAACAATTCGATTGGATCGGTGCAGTGGTTTCTGCAACAGCACTGTCATTGCTAATCCTCACTATTTCGAACCCATTCGCGTTTGATTGGGGCTCACCGCAAATCGTTGGAGGAGCTGTTGCCAGCATCGTTTTGTTCGCAGTGCTGGTGTGGTGGGAGCTTAAAACCGAAGCTCCAATGCTCAATTTGAGATTCTTCCAAAACTCGACGTTTTCATGGTCAACGTCGGCTCGATTCTGGGGCTTCTTCGGAGGCTCAGCGACATTCTTCCTGATGCCCATATTTATTCAGAGTTTTATGGGCTACGACCAACGTTCCGCGGGGCTCACTATTTTTGTCGGTGCGCTTGGGATGGGATTGGCATCACAAATGTCTGGTCGATTGTCAGACAAATACGGGTTCCGTCCATTCACATTTGTTGGTCTGGGCACGATGGTCATTACGAACACAGGGTTTTCATTCTTCGTAGCGGACACCTCTTTGTGGATCGTTGCTCCTGTACTTTTTGCCAACGGTTTAGGAATGGGCATGTGGATGGCGCCCAATATGAGTGCCACATTGTCGACCGTAAGTCGACAGGACTACGGTTCAATGAGTGCGTTCCTCAACCTGGTGAGAAACGTTGGAAGCGTAACTGGTCAGGCACTCGCGGCTGCCATAATTGCGGGCATCATGTTGAGTCGTGGTGTGGAAGTTCAACTGAACGAACTATCTACCTCGACCGACCCCGAAGTATCTCGTGCGTTCTTGTCGGGATGGAGCGTCACTTTTAGAGTGTTGGCGGCTTTTAGCGCACTAGCGCTGTTTGCAGCTATAAAAACCCGAGTATTTTCACAAGATCAACCAACAAGCGGTAAGTAATTAGCTAACTAGCACGGAGATGAACATGGGCCAGCTCGACGGAAAAGTCGCCATCGTTACAGGTGGTGGGACAGGTATCGGTAAAGGAATCGCCAAGGCGTTCGTTGATGAAGGCTGTTCGGTTGTGATCGCTGCGAGAAATCAAGATCGACTACAAGCCGCGGCTGACGAACTCGGAGCAAATGGCGGAACCGTAGTTGCCATCGCTACCGACGTAACTGATGAAGGTCAGGTCGCCGATCTGTTCGCTAAAACTATGGATCAGTTCGGCAAGCTCGACATCTTGGTCAACAACTCCGGTGCATTCGATGGTGGTCCAGTTGAAGATTTGACGATGGATCAATGGCAGCGAGTAATCCAGGTCAACGTGACCGGTCCGTTCCTTGGGTCTCGTGAAGCGTTCCGAATCATGAAGAAGCAGGGCGGTGGTCGCATCATCAATGTGGGAAGTATCGCCGCACAGAAACCTCGACACAGTTCCAGCCCTTACACCACTAGCAAGCACGCCGTTTGGGGACTTACCCAATCACTGGCTCTCGAAGGCCGAGACCACGGAATTGCGGTTAGCGCACTTCACCCTGGGAACGTGGCTGTCGAGCGTCGAGCGGACGGGAAATCAGCAACTGGCCGAGATGAAGGCCCAGAGCCGCTGATTTCTACCGCAGATATGGGGCGTACAGCGCTGTTGATGGCAACGTTGCCACCTGACGCAAACATGCTTGAAGCGATCGTACTCCCGCTGGGACAGGACTACCTCGGTAGGGGCTAAGCTCCCAATCCCGACCCAATTCAAACTATTGGTAATTCACCCGTCGTTGGGGCGTTGCTAGACTTTGCGCGGCTTTCGACATCGAATTCTGGAGTAACTGATGCGAAAATTGCTCGCTGCATTGCTTGCTGTTGTGTTTGTACTACTGCTCTTCGTGGCGGTAACCGTGAACCAGGTTGTTGACACCGCGACCGAACCTGAGGTCGTGATTGGGATGATCAACGACGCGGAAGCGTATGACTACGTATACGACAATATCGTCGGAAACGCAGTAAAGGACATCGTCAACCAGGGAGTCGAGTTTGATTCCGGCGACGGTCGAATATCGACACTTCATTTCGACGATCCCGATAAGGCCGCTGTTGCGGTGACGGACTTGATCGAAACACTGGTTCCGCGCGAGTACGTCAAGGAAAAATTCGAAGAAAGTCTTAGAGGACTAGTTCCTTACGCAAAAGGCGAAACCGATCAGTTCACTGTCGATCTGGAAGTGCAAGAACGAGTGCGGTCGGTACCCGGTGCTGTTCGGATCGTCGTAACTGAACTGAATCTGGCAGAGAGCATCGTTGAAGATCTGCTTGTGCCTCAACTCAGTGAGTTCAGCGATCAGATATCAGACGATGCTCTTGGAATCTCGTTCAGCCAGGCAGAAATCGAACGCAACGCTCGACTCATATTCGATCCCGTGTGGTTGGAAGGACAGCTCTTCGATGCTGTCGACGAAATCACGCCTTACTTTGCTGGTGATGCAGAGAGCTTCTCTGTAGTGCTTGCCTTCGACGATCGAATCGTCATCGTTGGAGACTTACTTAAGGACAAACTTCAAAGCGAAAACACGCTTTACACCCTCGTGTTTAACCAGGTTGTTGATCCTCTTGTGCAACAAACCATTGCCCAATCCAACGACGTTGGTTTTGGCATTGCGCTGACCGAACAGGAAGTACTCGACACCTTCGAGGTTATCGCTCCGGAATCATGGGTTCGAGAACAAGGCGACAACGTAATCGACACGCTTATCGATTACATGACTGGTAAAAGTCAATCTCTCGCTTACACAGTTGATTTGAGTGAACGCAAAATTGCAGCGACAACTGAATTAAAAAATCTTGCCCGCACAAAGCTAGAGTCAACAATCGGCGCAATACCTCAGTGCTCATCGCCGGCAGATCTACTGGGGGCATCTCAAGACTTGTCCAATCAACAGATACCTCGTTGTCTGGCTGGCGGCGCTGCGGTTATTAGTCAGGTCACAGAAACCCTCGGTCCAATCATGGACGATCAGGTTGAATTGTTTGTAAGCAACCAGATCCCCGACCATGTGAGTTACACACTTTCAGACTTCCAGTCTTCAGTTGGTGGTGGATTCGACACGATTGAAGACGCACGCCGGTGGGGATCAGAGGGGCTTGTGTTTACCGATCAAGACCTGATTGACGCCATGGCAGATGATGGCGACCCACAGTCCAGGGCAGATGCTGAAGAAATTCTCCAAATATTTGCTGATGGAATTGCGTTCACCGAGCAAAACATCCTGGAAAACCTGACACCCGAAGACAGACAGCTTCTCGATGACGTTCGCGGGTACGTAAACACCGGTCTGGTGCTGAGGTGGATCCTGTGGATATTGATGATTGTGCCTCTTGCCGTGATCGCGTTTATTGGCGGTCGTGGCTGGCCAGGACGGCTCAAGTGGGCAGGTGGAATTGCGTTCTTCAGCGCGGCGATTATCTACGCTCTGATTTTCGTTGCGTGGTCGTTCAATGACGTTGCAAAGGAACAAGCTGTAAATGTGTCGGATATAGCGACTGACTTCCGGGATGACTTCCCCAATCTGGCCGCTGAGCTCGACAGTGATGAGCCCCTGGCGCGTCTCGAACGAGCAATGGACGCATGGCAAGAAGGTTGGCGTAACCAGACTGTTCCTTGGATGATCGGCGGAATAGTTTTGTTTGGTCTGGGGACAGTTCTAGGCCTACGCGGAACAGGTGGTGCACCGAAGGACAAACCGCTTCCCACGCCTTCTGCGAATCCTGCCGCGACAGCTGGTCAAAAACCATCGACCTCAAGTCCAGCAATGACAGTTCCAAAGGGTTGGGCGAAAAGCGAGGACAGCGACAGCGAGCCGGACGAGTCAAAGTCCGACGAAGGTGAAGGCCGGACCTAACCGACAACCGTTTTAACGTATTCGACCACGAGAACGACGGTCCTTGCTATGAACTCATAGTTCAGGGTTGAAGGCGTGTCGCTCTCGGTGTGGTAGTACGGGTTCCTGAAATTGGCTGTGTCGCCGAGCATCAACGCGGGAATCCCGACGTTCCAAAATGGGGCATGATCGCTACGGCGTAGATTCCGAACGACTGGCATCCACCAGGGCACTTCGAGCGGCAACAGAGGAAGCGATATCTGCTGCGAAGACGCCAATCGTTCCAATTTTCTTGAAACGTCGATCGACTTACCCCGCGAGAGAATTAGCAAAGAGTTTCCGAGGAAATCGTTTTCTTTTAGCTTTCGATGAGCTCTGCGGAACAAAAACCTGAAGATACCCGGGAATTTTTGTTTTTGCTGATCAGAACTGAAGCCAACAGACTCGAAAACAGTTGCGAGTTGAGGTTTCTCTTCATCTGACAGTGATTCAGCAAAAGCGGTGGATCCGTGTAGGCCTTCGACAGGCTGTTGAATTTCTTCAGCGTCGAACGCGACGTACCTCACATCGTTCACTCCAATATCACTCAAGATTCGAGCGCATTCCAACATTGCTGCTATACCTGAGGTGTTGTCATCTGCACCGGGCGAGTTAGGCACCGTGTCAAAGTGCGCACCTAAAAGAATGGAAGACGGCGACGTCGATTGGCTCGGCTCAGCGATTACGTTGTAACCGGTTCGCTGAACTGCTTGTCCCTGTATCTCAAATGACTGGAACGCAGTGTTCAGACCAAGAGCATCGAACTGATCTTTAAGCCACACCTTCGAAGCTTCGTGGTGAGAAGGGGTTGAAATCGAATTTCTAGGAGCTCGAGCCAGGAAACTCACATCATTTTTTATTCGATCAATTGAGGTGTTCACGAGATTGCTTGCGAGAATTCGATTAAGTTCTGTTCACTGGTATTAGAACCGGCGTATACTCCGCCCGCCAGCAAATATTAGATACGAAACGCTCCGCATTCACACCTGCCGTGCGGACGGAAATCTGGAGTAACGATGTACATCCTCATGGTTCGTCTCAAGGTCAAGGAAGACCGAATTGACGACTTTATTGCAGCCTCAATTGGCGATGCAAAGGGCTCTGTAATGAACGAGCCTGGCTGTCGAAGGTTCGACATTATCCAGGACGCAAACGACCCGACATCATTCGCTTTCTGCGAAGTCTACAACGATGAGGATGCGTTCAAGGCGCACACCACATACCCACACTTCGCTGAGTGGGATGCCGCCGTAAAAGACATGTTCGATGCCGAAGTCGAAGTTTCATTCTGTAAGCCTGTATACCCACGTGGAGACGCAAGCTGGGACGCCTATCGTGAAGGCATTGTCGACGACCCGTACTTTGCTTCCAGCATGCACGTGATCCACGCACCAAAATTTGTGCAGGAAGATAAGGTCGACGCATTCATCGAAGCGGTAACCCTCGACGGAATTGGCTCGACGCACGAAGAACCTGGTTGTCTTCGGTTCGACGTCTACCAGAACGTGAACGACCCAACAGAGCTCTATCTCTATGAGGTCTACGCGAACCCGGACGCATTTGAGTATCACAAGGGAACACCTCACATTAAGAAGTGGGTTGAGACCGTAAAAGACTGGTACGACACGAGCCGTGACGGCGGTGGTCGAGTTGGTCGGAACGTGTGGCCGCCTGACAACTGGGCATGGAGTTCAGGCAAACCTGGCTGGTAAACCGCGAGTGAGTTAAATCAAAAACACCGAGGTCATTGACCTCGGTGTTTTCTTTTTCGGTTGTCTTTCGACTATGCCGCGAGTGACTCAGAAGACTGAGCTGCGTCGGTCAACTGTGCCTGTTCGTTGTCGCTGATTACCTTGGCGATGTCGAGCAAGATGATGAGCTTTTCATCGGTCTTGACGATACCAGTCAGGTACTCAGAGTCGTTCGTGGTGATAACCGTTGAAGGCGGCTCGATTGAGCTAGAAGGAATTAGGCTGACTTCCGTAACGGCGTCAACAACCATCCCAATGTCCTGTCCAACAACGTCAACTACAACGATCCGGTGCTCGTCAGTTCGCTCGGTACCCGGCATCGAGAATCGTGAACGGAGATCGATAACTGGGATCACCTTGCCTCGAAGGTTGATAACACCTTCGATGAATTCAGGAGCTCGAGGAACTCGAGTAATCTCCTGCATTCGGATGATTTCTCGGACTGCGCTAATGTCTACACCGTATGCTTCCTCGTTGAGGTCGAATACGACGAGCTGTCGCTCTTCCGATACACCCTGTACGTCAGACATGGTTTAGTTTCTACTAGGATTAGAAACCTAGTAGTAGTCACGGCTACCCCTGCAGCCGGACGATTTTATTAATCACCAACTATTCTCAGTTCCAGGCGAATGTGAAACATCGGCGTAGATGCATAGTCCGACTGAGGAAACTACCTACTGTTGGTACGTGCAACTGAATCGATATTTGAAGATTGAACCGTACTCGACTTGATGAGCCGGGCAATTGGGTTGCGAGGTGACTCGTTATCGCGTGTTCAATCGGTAGAACCGCGTGGCTACCCCACCAAAAACATCCTCTTTCGCTGCAGGAGACAGTTCTTCGAGAATATTCCGAGCAGCACCTGCAACATCGCCATATTCAGCTGCCAACGTGCAAACAGGCCAGTCAGTTCCAAACATCAACCGATCCGTACCGTACATTCCAAGAATGTGATGAACGTATGGACGCAGATCATCGACCGTCCAGTTTTCGTGGTCGGCTTCGGTGACCATCCCGGAAATTTTGCAGTGCATCCCATTAATGCTGGCAACCTTCCGCATGTCAGTCAGCCAGGGTTCTACCAAATGTTCGGCAATAACTGGCTTAGCGATATGGTCGACAACAGCGCGTAGATCAGGAACCTGGTCCATCACCCTTGGAATAAATGGAAGGTTAGGTGGCTTGGCGAGGAAATCGAATGTCAGGTCCCGACGAACCAATTCCTTTAAACCTTCGATTGCACCTGAATGGACGATCCAGCCAGGATCATCTTCACTCTCCCAAATGTGGCGAACACCTTTGAAGTAAGAACTTTCCTGAAGCTCTTCCAAAGTGTCGCCGACCCTTGGATCGGTCAGATCAACCCATCCGACTACTCCCGCAATGAACTCGTGTTTTTCCGCAAGTTCTAGTAGCCAGCGCGCTTCGTCAGGTGATGAAACGGCTTGGACAATTACGGTGTAATCAACACCAACATTTTTGATCAGCGGCTCAAGGTCTGCCGGACCGTAGTCGACTGCTAAAGGACTGCCTTCAGGCATCCATGAATAGTCGAAACGGTCGATTTCCCAGAAATGATGATGACTATCTACGACCGGATGGGTGCTCAATTTTCTGATTCCTTTTTCGGAACTAAGTAGAAGGCCTAAGGAACGATCACACCTATTTCAGGCTTCCCGACTGTTGCCGTGTTGTGCTTCCCTGCAAAATTGGCGTCTCCGTACCAGAGCTTGCCGTCTTTGATCGACATTCCATGAATGAACGCGTCACCTGGGTCCATCGTGATGCGTTCTTTTTCTGCCCCTGATTCGATGTCGTATTTCACGATTACGTTGTCAGTTGTGTGGGCGCACCAAAGACCATCATCGACCCGCGCCAGTCCGTGAAGTCTTGGCAGGTCAACCTCGAAGTGGTGAACAATCTTGAAATTGTCTTCCGGGTCACAGAGGTAAATAGCCGTAGGTTGGAACGCCGTTACCCAGATTTTGCCATCGTCGTATTCGATTCCGTGGATTCCGCCCCCGTCGGGAGTTCGGTAACGGTCAATTGCCTCACCTGTTTCCAAATCCAGTTTGTAGACGTATCCGAGGCCTGTGTCGGTTGAACGGCGCGGGCGCGATGCGGACTCACCGTTCGACGCAGTCCACAGATAGCCACCACCTACAGTGATTCCGGATCCATTAGCGGTAGGGGTGTAAATCGTACGAAGAAGATCACCAGATTCATTCACGACGTAAACGTTGTCCGTGAGCTGATCCATGATGTACAGCTCATCTTCGTACCACTGAAGACCGTTGGGCATTTCGCACGGTGTTTCGATTTGTTTGACGGTTTTCATGTAGGTCCTCTGGGATTGGTGATTCGGGACGGGATGACCGAATTGACCGCTTGCTTTGCTTGTCGTCCGCAATGATGTTTCTGAACTTGATCTCAGTCAAGTCCATCTTGCGGTTCGGGCACGTGGGTGAGATGACATATACGGAGTCGTATAAAACCCACCGTTGGGCAATCTCAATTAAGGAGTAAAATAGTTTTGTGAGTCAGGTTGGCCGCACGCATTATCTGAATATTTCAATACTTCCCGCATTCGACCCATCAAGACTCACCTGTGAAAAATAGCCGTGACCGGGCGCGTCTCGACGCGAATGAAAAGAGTGGTCACGTGTACTCATATGTGGAGTCACATTAATGCCCACTAAGTCCTCGAAGCCGAGAGTGGTGCGTGAAGATGAGCGCGTTATGGTGTTCATCGATGGGAGCAATCTCTATCACGTACTCTCACAAGGTTGCGGACGGCACGATCTCCAGTTCGACAAGTTCTCCTACAAACTGGCGAACGGACGATCTCTCCAGCGAACGTACTACTACAACATTCGCCAGGAATCAGAAACAAACCCAACTGTAGGAATGGAACAGCAGAAGTTCCTGGATTCTCTCTACGACACCCCATACGTTGAAGTCCGACTTGGTATTTGGAAGCAACGTGGCGATGTTATGGTCGAGAAGGGTGTCGACGTGATGTTGGCAACCGACCTCGTTGTTCACGCTTACAAAGATCATTACGACACCGCGATCGTAGTTAGTGGAGATGCTGACTTTTACCCGGCACTCCAGGCAGTAAAAGATGTTGGTAAGCACATCGAAGTTGCTGCATTCGACATGAATATGTCTTCCGAGTCAGCCCGAGTGGCGGACTCCACCATTAAGTTCACCAAGTCATACTTCACGGGGTTGTGGATGACACGAGCACAAGCCCGAGTCAGGGCTGCCGCTGCATCTAAGCCCGAGGTTTCCGACGAAGCGGCTTCACCGAACGGTGAGGATAAGGCTGCAACGAAGTCAACTTCATCTAGGCGAACCTCTTCAGCCAGAAAATCCACCTCGTCGACCACGCGAACACGAAAGACTGCGACGACACGTACCCGCAAGCCAGCGTCTAAGTCGGCTGCGGCTGCGAACAAATCTTCAACGACCGAAGAGTCCACCGAGCCAACAACTCCAATGAGGCGAACTCCGACTCGACGTAGAGTTGGAAGCGGAGCGTCATCCAGTAGCAACGGGAACGGTCGTTTAGCACCTCGCCCACCAGCATTGAGATCGACAACTGCCGTTACAGATTCTGACGACAAGTCCTCGTCGGAAGGAAATTCTGAGGAATCAATGGCAACTCGCCGGCGATCCTGGAGAGGGCGGCTTGGATTGAGTGAAGAGTAGTTTGCTCTTCGAACTACCAGTCAGCGAAAAGGATGGCGTCCGATGTGGATGTCATCCTTTTTTGTTGCTCGCCGTTGGAGTTCATCGAGTAGACGTCTGCCGTACCGTCTACGGCGGACAGGAAGATTATCGATGAACCGTTCTTGCTCCAGGTTGGGGAAGTATCGAGCACACGGTTAGAGGTCAGTTGCTTCAGATTTTTTCCATCACGCTCGATGACGTAAATCTCGGCTTCATCACCTGTTCCGCTCACAAATGCGACGTGTTTGCTGTCAGGCGACCACGAAGGTTCCGAAGCATCAAAATCTGGAGTGAGTAGCAGCTTTTCAAAATTGCCGTCCTTGTCGACAACCACGATGTTGGAACGCCCTTCTTCTTGCCTGAGGAACAATATCCAGCGACCATCGCGCGACCAAGAAGGTTCAGTGTCCGAGCCGGTCGTGACGGTAATTTCGTCTACGCCGTTTGGATTTCGACGTCGGATACCGGAGTCCGTGCTTGCCATGCTGTATAGCACCCATTCACCGTCGGGAGACCAACCACCCAGGCGCACATCTTCTGATTGCATTGTCAGGGGATCCACATCGCCCGACTCGGTATTGATGATTGCGATCCAGTGAGTTGAATCTTCAACGATTTCAACGGCTACCGTGACCGAGTCAGGAGCCCATTCAAACGCAGCGATTTCAGTTCCCGGACTGGAGATTTGTCGTTTACTCTCGCCCGCCCAATCCATTACCCACAGGGCATTGGGACCGTTTTGGTCAGAAAGGAATGCAATCTGAGATTTGTCAGGTGCCCAGCTTGGATTCGTGTTGGTACCCGCCGAACCGGTAAGGCGACTTACTCCCAACTCTTCTCCAGAAACCTTGAACACGTCATGTGAGCCATCTACGACCGATGAGTAGATTATTTCGGAGTCCGAAGCAGAATTTGAACTGCCACAGGCCACCGCCAGTAATGCAACGATCGGCAGCAAGAAAATTATTGCTGTCTGGGTCGTTTTTGGGATTCGGATGGGAAGGAACTTTGTGCGAGGTGTAGCGTTCATTGCGATTAGCGTACCAGCCCACCCATTCGGTTTTGTGCGGATGAAACTGACGCGTTTTCAAGAGTTAAGCCGGTTCTATTTGCCACACATCACGAAATTAGCGCGTTGACCGTGTCTTGAGACGAGTGCTAGCTTGTCAGCAATTCCGAGCGGTCCGTAACTAATCGAGGAACCAGATGCCCTCATTGCAAAGTCTTTTAGATCAGGTTGAAGCAGCAACCAATGAAATCGTCGAACTTGAGCGATCATTGGTCAAAATCCCGTCCGTTAATACCGGATTCATGCCAACCGGCGGCGAAACAGCTGTAGCTGAATTCATGGCGGATTGGTTGCGGGATGAAGGATTGGACTCGGATATCCTCGCCCGTGATCCCGATCGTGGAAATCTGATATCTGTTTATCCCGGTGACGACGACGATACCCGCTTGATGCTGATGTCTCACTCGGATGTTGTTCCAGTTGAAGACGAGACAAAGTGGAACTACGAACCGTTCGGGGCCGAAATATCTGAAGGGCGTATTTATGGACGCGGCTCCAACGATTGCAAAGCACTTCTGACTTGCCAACTAATGGCAATAGCGATTATGAAGCGGTCAGGTGTGAGGCTAGATCACGGCTTGCGCTTGGTGAGCGGAGCCGATGAAGAGCACGGTGGACGTTGGGGATTTGGCTGGCTTGCAGACAATCACCCAGAGTCGCTGAAGTCTCAGTTTGCTGTCAACGAAGGTGGCGGCACACCCGTCGAAATGGGCAACTCGCTGACCTACCTGCTGGGTACAGGCGAAAAAGGTCGAATGGAGTTGCACATCACACTTCGCGGAGAGAGCGCACATGCCTCTGTGCCGTGGACGGGAGTAAATGCCAGTTACCGTCTTTCAAGAACCCTCAACGCGATCGAAAACTATCGTCCTGAACTCGATACTTCACTAGAAATATTCGATCACGTTGGCAAGTGGGGGATTGAGGAAAAACCCTCACCCATGAATATCGACCGAATCGTGGCTGAACTTGGTGAAACTTCCCCGCGACTCAGTTCGATGTTGCGTGCGTTGTCGCGGCTAGTCCTGACTCCAACGATGATGGAAGGTGGAATCAAATCGAACAGTGTGCCGGAAGAAATTAAACTTACTTGTGACATCCGCACACTTCCATTCCAGGACGAAGCTTACGTTCGCCAACAGCTTGATCAGGCTTTCGAGGGAATTGAGGGTCTCGAGTACGAAATCGATTACATGTCGGTCCCGAATTCTTCTGAGTTTGAAACCGAGCTGACCGAATCGATTAAGAAGGCACAAGCAGCAGCGGTCGGTCGAGACGACATTCAATGGATTCCGGCGATTAGTAACGGATTTACCGACTCCAGATTTACAAGAAACCTCGGAATTATCACGTACGGATTCAGCGGGGCACACCCAGATGATGATCCAATGTTGGCAAGGGCGCATGGAACCGACGAATCTGTCGGAATAGCCTCATTGATTAGTGGCACTCGTGCGATGCTGGCAATCGCATACGACATTTGTGGAGCAAGATGAGCGAACGATCCCCAATCACACCTCAAGATATACGAGATGCAGCTGAACTGGTTGCAGCAGCGGTCAACAAACTCGATCCCCAGTTGTTGGAGCGTGATGCTTACGGACTCGACTGGAGTCGCGCCAGAACTGTCTCTCACATTGGAGACGCACTGGCGTTTTATTCGAAAAGTCTCGCATCGAGATTTCAAGAAAATCCTGGCTCACGCGGACTTCAATACTCAGAAGGCACTCAATCTCAGGCAGCGCACCAGCTCGAATACGGCGCGGCAATCCTGAGTCGAGTGGCTGAAGCAACGCCATCAGATATCCGAGCGTTTCACCCGTCTGGCATGCCCGATGCAGAAGGCTTTCTAGGCATGGGGTGTATCGAAATTTTGCTCCATGGTTACGACGCTGTATACGGCACTGAAGCGGAGTTTGATCCGAGCGATGAACTATGTTCTCGGGTTCTTCAGCGCATGTTCCCTTGGGCACCTACCGACACTCCCCCATGGCCAACCTTGCTCTGGGCGACCGGAAGGGCGGAACTCGATGGTCAGGAATTTCTAGGCGAAAGCTGGATTTGGCACAGTGATCTTTTGGAAGAGTGGGAAGGCGGAATCCCGAACTCCCGAATCTGGCTCGGTCGATAGCGCAAAAGGAAAATTAATGCCTGAATCCACGGCTCCGAACGTTCTCTTCATCATGGCTGATCAGATGAAGGCAAGCATATTGAGAATGTACTCGGAGATTGGCATTGAAACTCCAACTCTTGAACGCCTTGCTGCTGAGGGAGTGCGATTCGACACCGCGATAACGCCGCATCCCCTGTGTGTCCCGGCGCGCACTTCGATGATGACCGGGCGGTATCCACACTCGACCGGCTGCCGTCGCAACGAAACGTTGATGCCAACCGATGAACAGCATGCGTTCCGGATCTGGAAAGAAAACGGCTACACCACCGGGTTGATCGGCAAAAACCATTGCTACATCGAACCTGAGGATCTTGAGCTGTTTGATGTGCGGTGTGAAATTTCTCACCAGGGTCTGCCAAAAGGTGGTTACGCAGGCGAGAATATTGGCAACACTGGCATGGAATGGGTGGTGCCGGAGAGCGATATCGACGACGGTCACTACGATCGTGTCCACCTCAAGGCCGACGGGGATACTCAAAGCCCGCGCATTGCCTACAAAGTTTCAGACAAGCCAGAAGAACACTTTGGAACTTCTGTAATCGCATCTCAAACTGAGGCGTTTCTCGATAAATACATCGCCGGTGATTTTGAGCCTGATCGCGATGACGATTCACGTTCTCCGTTCGCCTTGATGGTGTCGTTCCCTGATCCGCATGAGCCTTTTGAAGCACCACGTCGATACGTCGAGATGTTCCCACCTGAAGACGTGGTCATGCCTCCGCAGCGAACCGATGAGTTCACTGATGGGACTTCACCAGAGCGAAACCGAGTTCTCGCGAAGATGATGCGGCAAACCGATGATCTTGAGGAACACCGACGCGGAGTCGTGAGCGTCTACCAGGCGATGACTCGATTCGTTGACGATGGCATTGCCAGGATTATCAATAAGATCGAAGAACTGGGACTGCGCGAAAACACGATTATCGTTTTCACCGCTGATCATGGTGACTTCATTGGTGAGCACGGCATGGCGGTGAAAGGTGGTGTGTTCTATGACTGTCTCGTCAAAGTTCCGTTGATCGTTTCATGGCCAGGTGGGGGTGTTCCTGAAGGCGAAGTTGATGCATCGATGACGAATACCATCGACATCCTGCCGACTCTCCTCGAACTCCAAGGCCTTGCTTCGTTTGATGATATTGGCGAAGGTTGGACTCGCCCCGAGCCGAGAACAGAAACCGTGCTTACCGAAGCCGAGACTCGATATATCCAGGGCCGCCCACTGCCGACTGTCACGGCCGCCAGCCCACGGAGTGCAGCGTTCTCCGAATATGGAGCAGGCGGTCCACCCGTCACACTCGATCTTCTCGACAACCTTGAACAGCCATATGGGTACAAGACGATCATCGAAACGCTCTGGGCGAGAGAAGCAGAAGGGCGTCGAAAGATGGTTCGAACAGCCGAGTGGAAGTATGTGACTGATCCGATGGCAAAAGGAGCAACGCTCACTTCAGGATCCGACGGTGGCCCCGGGGATGTTGATGAACTCTACGATCTGACAAAGGATCCATGGGAACTCAAGAACGTTGCCCACTTACCGGAGAACGCCGGAGTGATTTCCGAAATGCGTTCGATATTGGCAGGGTGGATGATTGATACCGAGGATCCGCTGCCGGTCGAAGTGCCAAATACAGTTGGACGCGCAAATTCACGATAATTATTGCTATTAGCAAAGAAGGAAAACCATGAAAGGCAATCCTCTAAAGGCCGGTGTACGACGCGGTGAACTCCAGGTTGGAACCTGGGTCAATATGCTCCGCAATCCCGCTTCGTTGACCATGTTCAAACAAGCTGGTTTGGATTTCGTCAGGCTCGACATGGAGCATTCGTCACCATCGATCGAGACGGTTGCCGATTTTGCGGTCATGGGACGTGCGTTGGACTTTCCTGTGATGGTGCGCCCGCCAGAAGCAAATCGTGAATTGATTACGCGTCTCCTCGACATCGGGATTTACAACCTCCACTGCCCACAAGTGGACACCCCGGAACATGCAGCAGAAATTGTTGCAGCCTCGAAGTACACCCCTGAAGGATCGAGGGGGATGAGCAGCGCTTCACCCGGTAACGATTTCGACGTCTCAATGCCAGTAATGGACCGCCTGAAATTCACGAACGACCAGGTATTCATTACGGTTATGTTCGAGAGCGCACAAGCGTTTGAGCATCTCGATGAAATCGCTTCAATGGATGGAATTGATGCGCTCACGCTTGGTCCCCAGGACTTGGCTCAAGATTTGGGAGTCTTCGGTACTCCAGATCAGGCAAAGGTCCTCGACGAGAAGCGTCACCAAATAGTCGAGGCTGCCAACAAGTACGGCAAGACGTGCGCAATGTTGGTCGCGGATGCCGAGCAAGCTCGACAATGGCGCGATGCAGGGGTGCTGGTCGTGAACTACTCGACCGAAGTGAACGTTCTTATGAGCGGCTACCAAAGTGCACTGAGCAACATCAAGGGATAGTCTGAGTCGTGACTGAGTATTTTTCAGCCGGTCAGATAGTTCAGCTTCGTGGATACGACCAAATTGGCGAGACTTGTCTGCTCGTGCCAGTCAGAGTTGTAGAGGACAGTCCTCGCCGAACTGTTCTCTACACAGCCGAAGCGACTCCGATACGTGGACGACCAAATCTTATGGAGAGGATTCTCAATCCAGATACCCCGGTAGACATGTCCCCAAGAAAGTGGCAAGACACAGATTTCATCAGCATCACGTACCCAGGCGATATGTACTCCATTTGGGCGATGTGGAAGATCCCAGAGCGTAGATTCCAGTGTCGGTACGTGAACATTGAAATCCCACAAAAGAGGACTGCTGTGGGATTCGAGACACGCGATCTGGAACTGGACGTGGTGATACGTCCAGATTTGACGTGGTACTGGAAAGATGAGGCTGACTATGAGCGGTTGACCGAACTAGGGTATTTTTCTCCTGAGCTTTCGAATGACATTCGACAAGCAGGACTTGGCGCGATCACACGACTGGAGTCAAGAGAAGAGCAGTTCAACGAACCATGGCCGGATTGGATACCTGATCCGAGTTGGATGGTGCCGGAATTTCCAGAAGAGTGGATGCGGTGACAAGGAGGACCAGATGGAACAACTGACTCTAAATGAGATCGGCCAAATAGCTGTCCACGTCAATGACATCACGAAATCGACTGAGTTCTATCGTGACATTCTGGGAATGAATCTCATCTTCGAAGCACCAAATCTGGCGTTTTTCGAGAACGGCGAAGTCCGCCTTATGCTTGGCTCTGCCGAAGGTGAACCCCACGGTGATCGAGCTGCTGTGTACTACCGCGTTGACGACATCGATACCGCGTTCGTTGAATTGAAGACGCGAGGAGTTGAGTTCTCGGACGAACCTCACCTGATTCACGAAGCCGAAGGCTATTCGTTGCGGATGGCGTTCTTCAAGGACCCCGACGGCAATCAACTCGCGATCATGGATGAGCGCGGTCAGTTGGCCTAAACCGCTCCACATTCACACTTCCCAAGCGGCTTCCTCAGCGCAATAATGCCGCCGGAATACTAGCTGTAATCGAGGATCGTTTTGAAAGTAACCGCCGTTGATACATTTCTGGTTGAAGGCCTGAATTCGCCACTCGTTTTCTGTGCAATCCGTACTGACGAAGGAATTACCGGATATTCAGAATTCGGTGAAGGGCGTCTCGCCAAAGGGATGGCAGGGCTTGTTGAAGACCTCGCGGTACATGTGATCGGCAAAGATCCACGAGCTGTCGAGGCCCATTACATCCAGATGGTTCGAGCGAGCCGGATGTCTTACGGTGGCGCGACATGGAATGCGATTGCCGGTATTGAGTTGGCTTTGTGGGACATCAAGGGCAAAGCTCTGGGCGTACCTGTTCACGAACTCGTAGGTGGTCCAACTCGCGATAAACAAAAGGTTTACTGGTCGCACATGCTCAGCTACCAGGTAAGTTCGTACGAACGGCTTGGAACCGAGCCGGTTCGAAGCTACGACGACGTGCGAAAAGTAGTTGCTCAGGCATCCGAATGGGGCTACGACACCTTCAAGACCAATATCCAGTTACCCGGTGATCCGTTCACGAGCTTGGCGCAAGGACGTTCGGGACCACACGATCAGACGTTGACCCGAGAAATCCTGGATGCTGCTGTAAAACAAATGGAAGTGATTCGAGATGAAGTCGGTCCCGATATGGGAATTTGCCTCGACGTGAACGAACACTTCAAAGCTGATGGCCACATCCGACTCGCACAGTCTCTGGAGCCGTTCAACCTGACCTGGCTGGAGTTAGACAATCTCGATGCCGAGAGTGTTCGGATGGTGAAGGATGCGACCACAACGCCGATTTGTACCGGTGAACAGCGACTGGGTCCACTGAACTACCGAGATTTATTCGAGCTGCGAGCAATGGATGTTTGCAAGCTCGATGTTCAATGGCAGGGCTTCATCCCGTCGCGACGGGCCGCGAACATGGCCGAGGTTTATGACATCAACGTTGCACCGCACAACTTCAACGGCCACTTGTCTACGTTCCAGACTATGAACTTCTGTGCCAGCGTTACCAACGTGAAAATTAGTGAGAGCGATCCCGTTCAGGTTCCTTGGCGTGACGAACTGGTAACTGAAGTCCCCGACATCAATAACGGCATGATCACTATTCCTGCCAAGCCAGGGTGGGGTACGGATCTCGATGAGGCAGCACTCAAAAAGTACGCGGTGAACTAGGACTCGGTTCGCTTACGGGTTATTTCCGTTGCCGTTCCCACCGGCGTTCGAATTCCCGTTGCCCTGGCCGTTGTTTTTCTTGCCGAGCTGATTGATCTTCCATTTACCGGAAGGATCTTTGGTGACATCGAACTCAACTTCTGATCCGACTTCGAGATCACCTGGCTGTTCTAATCCTGGATCGTATTCGAAGTAAACATCGTCCAGCAAATACCCGGATTCAGTGATTGAGCTGATGATACCTATGAGGCTCAGAGCGGAACCGCTTCCACCGCTGGAGTTGCTGTTTTCACCATCGTTGTTTTCTGATTCGTCATCAGGATCAGGTGTTGAGGCATCAACTTCTTCAGCTGAGAAACCGTCGTCACCAACCTCGACAACGACTTCCTGTCCTGGTTCCAGGTCTTCGGCAGACTGCTCTTCACCGTCTACAACAACAGTGGTGTCCTCTGGAATCTCGACCGTTTCATCACCGTCAGGCGTTTCGATAACAACGATGGTGCCGTCGTCCCCGTCCTCAACTACAACTATTTCGCCTTTGATCGGACCATCTCCTTCGGGTTCTGGATCACCACCAGCACCACCTTCAGGAGCAGAAATAACGAAGATTCGGTCGGCGTGAGGGTTTTGGTTTTCACCGACCGGGGTCGCAAATACCTCGACGCGGTCCGCTAAATCTATGCCCCAGAACGTAATGTCTCCACCAAATTCATCGTGAATTACAGTTTCGTTCGTGAGTGTAAAAATCCATGCCTTGTTTCCGAATTCGTTTTCGACCACGATTCGGTTTTTGGATACGGCAACAACGAGACCGGTTATCTGGATGAATGATGACTCGATGCGGTGACCGGCAAGCGTCGCTCGGTAGTTGCTCTCAAATTCGTCGTATGCAGCTTGTACTTGCGCTCGAGTCTCGGCTTCGATTTCATCGAGGCGGTCGTAAAGTCTCGTCAAGTGAATTGAAGCAGTTTCTTCAAGCCTGATTTTGAGAAGCGACTGTTGAGCGACGGAGAGTTCATGGCTAATCGCGTCATTGAGGCGATCGATGGTCGATTGTGCTGTTTCCAGAGCCGTTGCGGTCAAGTCACCTGTATCTGGGTCTTCCTCAACGACAACTACGACCATGTCACCATCTTCGACTGGATCGTCTTCGGGCTGTTCAACTTCGCCTACATCGACGGTGACTTCCTCGCCGTCAATTGTCTCAACAACGATGTCATCATCATCGGTGTCGACAACAACTCCAATGACGTGCTCGTGCTTTTTCTTCTTCTTATCTTTCTTCTGATGGAAAGTCAGGTTGCCGGCAACAAGCTCTTCGTCGTCTTCATCGTCGCCGCGGTAGTAGTAACCGGCGACGGTCATACCTTTGGCGATATCATATACGTCGAATCGTTTCGACTTGCCACGTACCTTTGTTTTATCGGTGACTTCCAACGTGATGACGCCCCGGCGCGTGGCGACGTCGAGCGCTTCGTGATCACCGTGAATTTTTACCACGGTCCCGAACACCCCGGATTGTTTCGAACGTGCATCCGCGGTCGAAACATCGCTGGTGAGCAGCAACATTGCGACTACCAACACACCGAGAACGGGGTAGATCATTTGCAGGAGCTTGTACGAATGCTTCAGCATTACTGCAACCTCACCACTGTGAACTCTTTACGGGTCGTTCTGCCCTGGAAATCGCTGGCGAGTACTTCGATGAAGTTCGCGCCGTCAACCAACGGCATATCGACAACAAATGCACCGTAGTCGGAAACTTGAACTGGTTCACCATTCACTGTTACGAAAGCATCAGGTGCAGTGTCTCCCCAAAACGCGATTGCAGGATGTTCGACAACTGCCTGATCAGCAATACCAGCTATTTCGAGCGGTAGATGTTCACCGGAGAGTTCTTCGATAGAAAGTGGATTAAGAGGCTCGACCAGGATGTTCGGGACAATTGGTAACGCTCGGGCAACTTCTTCTTGCTCGCCTGTCGATTCAGGCATATTCCGAAGAATGGGGACAAGTGCAGCGATTGTGACCGCAACCGCAACAACAGTAGTAATTCCAATCCGAACCAGCCCGTTATCGAAAACATTCTTTTTGACTGGGGGAGCAACCGTGGATGCCGGAGGGGCTTTGAAGACGGGGGCTTTTTCGACTCGCTCCGGTGGACTTGGCTTGGTTGCTGTCGCTGTCTGAGTCGTGTTGGCGAGACCCAGAATGTTGTTCGCACCTGTATTCGCTGCAAACGGTGTGGGTGTCAGTTCAGTTTGGAATCCCCGGAAATTGATGACGTGCTCGTCACGACTGACGTCTGACACATCACGAGTTTTGAACTGCTTGAACGCTTCGACGAATTCGTCAACATTTGAGGCGAAGTGCTCGATGCCCAAATGACTGAGCATCTCGTTGATAGTTGCGTCAGGAATGGCCCCCACGGCAACGATAGGTCCATCGAAGCCAGAGCGCATTCGCTGCACTGACCCAGACATTCCAAAGCTCGATATTGGGTCAAATATCACGACGTCAGGCCAGGTCGTGTTGACCAGCGCGAAGGCAGGCTCGGTTGAGGTGAGGACCGTCACCTTGTGTCCGAGTACTTTGAGAGCGTTCTCGAACCGGTAGTCGTTCGATTGATCAGATCGAAGCGAGATTACTCTGAGTGTTGTTTTTGCCGGCTGACCCAATTCAGGTTTTTCCAATCGATATCGAAACCCGTTGTGGTTAATGGTGATTCGTCCCCGATCGAACACACTGGGGGTTTACTCACATTTGGAGTTGGAGATTGTCGGTAGCCTGAGTTCAGCTCAAACTGGACTATTCAAGCCCCGCATGGTCAGGAGAGCGAATTTCAATGCACCGGGCAACTAACGGCGTACTGCAGTGGACTCTGGGATGAACGACGTGAGGTTGTCGAAAACGTAGTTGATCCCGAAGTACATTCCGGCAGCCATGAGAGTCATGATGACGATGAGCGCGATCGTCCGGCGAGGGATGCCAGGTTTTCGCTCTTCTTCAAGCGTTTTTCCTGCCTCGATGTAGCTCAATCTTTGTTCAATCGACTCGAGCTTGCGCACTATCGACATGTACTGGTCGTTGTCCATGTACGTCTATCGTGGGACGTCGATTATGGTCGAGCGTCGGTGTAAGCACACAAATCACTCACAAAAAAGGCACTTCCTCCGCAATAGCTGCGCTATTCTTCGCTGCCGGTATATTTCATCGGCTTCAGTAATCGGAAAGTTTGAGTTCGAATGGCGACGTTCAAGACCATATTTATGTATCAGGAACCCTGGGAAGCAGAGCGTTTCGAGAATGCTTTTGGCGACGAAATGCAGGTGGTCGTGATTCACCAGCGAACGGACATCGCGACTGTTGGTGAGGAAAACTACGATGCCGACATGATCGTCGGTGGTGGTGTGCGGTCCATCGACACGGGGCGATTGTTCACAAAATTGAAGCTGATCCAAACTTTGAGCGCCGGCACCGACTGGATTCCCAAGATGGAACTTTCGGAAATGGGAGTTCGGGTCGCCAACAACCAGGGTGGCAACTCGGTTGCGGTAGCAGAAGTGACGGTCGTGTTGATGGTTTCGACGTACCGGCACCTGATGGTTCAGTGGAACCAGATGAACAACCTGGGGACCTACGCTGAAGGCTTCAGCACTGACTGGGCGCGATTCCATGAACTGACTGGAAAACGGGTTGGAATTGTTGGCCTGGGCCAAATCGGTGGGGCGGTTGCCAAACGGCTACAGGGCTGGGAGTGCGAGGTTGTTTACCACGACACTGCCACCTACTCGGCAGAATACGAAGCGGCAGCCAACGCGAAGAAAGTCGATTTTGACGAGTTGATCGAAACTTCGGATATCGTCAGCTTGCACGTTCCGCTCGACCGGTCGACCGACAAGCTGTTGTCCGATCGCGAGTTCAAGATGATGAAACCTGATGCGATCGTTGTGAACGCATGCCGTGGTCCAGTAGTCGATGAGGCTGCTTTGATCCGAGCACTGGACGACAAGCAAATCGCAGGTGCAGGATTGGATGTTACCGAGATCGAGCCGATCGAGATGACCAACTCGTTGCTGGGTCGACCAAACGTTGTCTTGTTGCCACACCGAGCAGGTACATCTATCGAAGCTCGACAGAAGAGTGTCGACAACGCAATCGGAAATGCTCGACGCTTAATGGCTGGCGAAGATCCTGAGGGGATCGTGCTCCCGGTTTAGTATTGGTTATGCTCCGGGCGTGACTGGGTTATAACGCGATCGTGACGGAGTCACTCAGCTTTGGCGTCGCATTCCACCTACCCTCTAACTCCCTTCCATCAAGGAAGGGAGAACTAGTTCCCCCCGTATCCGCGGGGGGAGGATTAGCGCAGGGCCAACGTCACGAAGATTCCGGCGACGCTTAGTGCGGCTCCGGCCAATGCGTACTTGTTGAGTCGCTCGCGCAACAACACCGTCGCTAGCACAACCGCCCACATTGGCGATGTGTTGATCAGCACGACCACGACACTTGGTGGTGCCTGGTCGAGAGCGAGAACGAAGGTCAGCGCACTGACTGCGAACAGGATTGCGCTGGCGAAAAGT
>Ga0181593_10000229_pt1 | contig 47181 bp, 41 predicted proteins | sample 071ome_19_FD_133756 | JGI IMG/M metagenome (GOLD analysis project Ga0181593, IMG submission 133756) | Coastal salt marsh microbial communities from the Groves Creek Marsh, Skidaway Island, Georgia - 071413AT metaG (megahit assembly) | ecosystem: Environmental > Aquatic > Marine > Intertidal... | reverse complement strand
GGCGGATTACAGTTCTAACAGCGGTCCTTGAGGATCGGAAACAGCAGGTAGACAGATGTCAAGAATGGACAAAGAGAACAGCGACGGCTTGATGGAAAAGCTGGTAGCCGTCAACCGTGTGGCCAAGGTGGTCAAGGGTGGCCGTATTTTCGGTTTTACCGCCCTGAGCGTCGTCGGCGACGGTGAAGGCAAGGTCGGTTTCGGCTACGGCAAAGCCCGCGAGGTGCCCGTGGCCATCCAGAAATCCATGGAAAAAGCCCGCCGCAACATGATCCAGGTATCGCTCAAGGATGGCACGTTGTGGCATTCGGTGAAGGCGACGCATGGGGGTTCCAAGGTCTATATGCAGCCGGCATCCGAGGGTACCGGTGTCATCGCAGGCGGCGCCATGCGCGCAGTGCTGGAAACGGTCGGCGTCAGTAACGTTCTGGCCAAGAGCGTCGGTTCGAACAGCCCGATCAACCTGGTGCGTGCCACCATCAAGGGCCTGCAGCAGATGTACAGCCCGGAAGCCATCGCGGCCAAGCGCGGCAAGCCGGTGGAAGAAATTCTCGAGAACCACGGATAAACCGTCATGGCGAAGAAGAAGCAAATCAAGGTGACCCTGTTCCGGTCGCCCTCAGGGGCCCAGCCCAAGCACCGCGAGTGCGTGCGAGGTCTTGGTCTGAAGCGGATGCACCAGAGCGTGGTGCTGGAAGATACACCGTCCGTGCGCGGCATGGCTCGGAAAGTCAATTATATGGTACGAGTGGAAGAGGTCTGAGCCTCCCTGCGAGCCTGAAACAAAGGAAAGTACTGCAATGAAACTGAATACGATCAGCCCGGCGACGGGCAGCAAGCGCAATCGCAAACGCGTTGGCCGCGGCATCGGTTCCGGCCACGGCAAGACAGCCGGCCGCGGTCATAAAGGCCAGAAATCCCGCTCTGGCGGTTTCAGCAAGATCGGTTTCGAAGGCGGGCAGATGCCGCTTCAGCGCCGTTTGCCCAAGCGTGGATTCCGCTCGCTCTCTCAGCGGTTCAACGCCGAGGTGCGCCTGTATCACATCGCCGCGATGGATGCGGACGTGATCGACATGGACGCCCTGCGCGCAGCCGGCCTGGTGGGCCCGCGCACGAAGAAGGTCAAGGTCATCAATACCGGTACGCTGGAGCGTGCTGTCACGGTCAAAGGCTTGAACGTGACCAAGGGCGCCCAAGCGGCCATTGAAGCTGCAGGGGGCAAAGTCGAGTAATGTCTCGCTCGCCCTCACAAATGGCGGATACCCTGGGTGGTTTGGGGCGCTTGACCGAACTGCGGCAGAGATTGCTGTTCGTGCTTGCCGCGTTGATCGTGTACCGCATCGGAACCTTCATTCCCGTGCCCGGCGTCAACCCGCAGGCCTTGCTGCAATTCATGAATTCGCAACAGGGGACCATCATCGATGTGTTTAACCTGTTCACGGGTGGTGCGCTGGAGCGATTCTCGTTGTTTGCCCTGGGCGTGATGCCCTACATTTCGGCATCGATCATTATCCAACTGATGTCGAGCGCGGTGCCGCAACTGCAGCAACTCAAGAAAGAGGGCTCCAGCGGCCGTCAGAAGATCACTCAGTACACGCGGTGGTTCACCGTAATACTGGCCGCTTTCCAGGCGGGAAGCGTGGCGGTTGCCCTGCAGTCGCAGGGTACGGTGGTGTTCTCACCGGGCTTCGGTTTCCTGTTCACAGCGGTCGTCACATTGACAGCGGGCACCGTTTTCCTCATGTGGTTGGGTGAGCAAATTACGGAACGAGGCGTCGGCAACGGCATTTCGCTGATTATCTTCGCGGGGATCGTCGCCGGTCTGCCTCGTGCGATCGCGGGTACGCTGGAGTTGGTCAATACGGGGCAATTGAGCATTCCTGCCACTCTGTTGATTACCGCGCTGGTGCTCGGTGTCATCTATGCCATCGTGAGAATCGAACGCGGCCAACGCCTGATCACGGTCAATTACGCTCAGCGTCAGGGTCGGGTGGCCTATCAGAACCAGCAGACGCACTTGCCTCTGAAGATCAACATGTCCGGCGTTATTCCGGCCATTTTTGCCTCCAGCCTGGTTATCTTTCCGTCCACCCTGGCTACCTGGTTCAGTAGTTCTGACCAGATGTCCTGGCTGACCGACGTGGCCGCGGCCATGTCTCCGGGTAACCTGCCTTACACGCTGATGTTTTCCGGCTTGATTATCTTTTTCTGTTTCTTCTATACCGCACTCGTATTCAATTCAAAAGAAACAGCGGACAATTTGAAACGTTCTGGCGCTTTCATTCCCGGCATACGTCCGGGCCGCCAGACCGCAGACTACATTGACAATGTGCTCACACGCCTGACCATGGTGGGTTCTCTGTACCTCGTGGCGGTGTGTCTGCTTCCCGATATCCTGCGTGTGGTCTGGGCCGTACCGTTTTATTTCGGCGGTACCTCAGTCCTGATCGTCGTGGTTGTGATCATGGACTTCATTGCCCAGGTTCAGGCCCACCTGATATCGCATAAATACGACAGCCTGATGAAGAAAACCAACCTGAAGTCCTATGGGCGTTCAGGGGTGGTCAGGCGCTGACGGAAAGTGAAGGCGGCATCATGGCCGCCAAAACCCGGTGCGACAGGCATGGCCTGAAGCGCCAACAGATCTGAGGAGACCGACCATGAAGGTGCAGGCTTCAGTAAAGAAAATCTGCCGCAATTGCAAGATCGTACGGCGCAAGGGTGTCGTGTACGTGATTTGCAGTGAGAAGAGGCACAAGCAGCGCCAGGGTTAATCCCGGGTGCGTTTGGCCTTTAACAGGCAGTGTGGTTTCGATATAATGCGCTGTTTACTTTCGGACAGCCGAACGACTAGCAGGAGTAAGTAGAATGGCTCGCATCGCGGGAGTCAATTTGCCCATCCAGAAACATACCTGGGTGGCTCTGACCGGAATATACGGCATCGGCCGTACGCGAGCTTTGCAGATTTGCGAAGCCGCAGGCGTCAGCCCGGAAACCAAGATCCGGGACCTGAGTGAACCTGAAGTGGAAAGCATTCGCGCCCAGGTGGGTACGTTTTCCGTCGAAGGCGACTTGCGCCGAGAAGTGGCCATGAACATCAAGCGCCTGATGGACCTCGGGTGCTACCGTGGTTTGCGCCACCGCCGGGGTTTGCCCGTGCGCGGTCAGCGAACCAAGACCAATGCACGGACCCGGAAGGGCCCGCGTCGACCCATCAAGCGTTAACAGCAGGCAGATCATAAGATGGCTAAACCCAAGACCAAAGCGAGAAAGAAGGTCAAAAAGACAGTGGTCGATGGCATCGCCCACGTGCATGCCTCTTTCAACAACACCATCATCACCTTGAGTGATCGCCAGGGCAACGTGCTTTCCTGGGCTACCTCGGGCGGGGCCGGGTTTCGCGGATCGCGTAAATCCACGCCTTTTGCGGCCCAGGTGGCAGCCGAAGCTGCCGGTCGAACGGCTCTGGAATATGGCCTGAAGAACCTTGAAGTCAGGGTCAAGGGGCCGGGACCCGGACGTGAATCGTCCGTCCGCGCGCTCAATGCGCTGGGTTATAAGATTACGAACATCATCGACGTGACGCCGATACCGCATAACGGCTGCCGTCCGCCTAAAAAGCGTCGCGTTTAAGGAAACAGAATCATGGCAAGATACACAGGACCAACCTGCAAGCTTTCCAGGCGTGAAGGCACCGATTTGGGGCTGAAATCCCCCGCGCGTGGACTGGAGTCCAAGTGCAAACTGACTCAGCCGCCCGGACAGCATGGCGCCACCCGGCGTCAGCGCCTTTCAGACTATGCCTTGCAGTTGCGTGAAAAGCAGAAGGTACGCCGTATTTACGGCATCCTGGAGAATCAGTTCCGTAATTACTACAAGGCGGCGGCGCAGCAAAAGGGCGCCACCGGCGAAAACCTGCTTCGTTTGCTGGAGGGCAGGCTGGATAACGTCGTCTTCCGCATGGGTTTTGCCGTCACTCGCGCCCAGGCGCGTCAGATGGTGTCTCACAAGGCCATTTCAGTGAATGGTCAGCTGGTGAACATTCCTTCCTACCAGGTTCGCCCGGGCGATACCGTGGCCATTCGCGAAAAGGCGAAGAACCAGCTGCGGGTCAAGGAAGCCGTCACGCTGAGCCAGGAAATGGATCTTGTCGCACCGTGGGTGGACGTTGATTCCACCAAGCTCGAAGGTGAGTTCAAGGCCCATCCGGACCGCGATGAGCTCCCGCCGGAGATCAACGAAAACCTGATTGTCGAGCTTTACTCGAAGTAATCCCTGCAGCGCACCTCGTTGAGGCGCGTCACGATTAACTGCTGAATTGGTGAGGAACATCCCATGATGGGTGTGATACAAAACATGCTGAAGCCGACCGCGGTCGGTGTTGACGCCATTAATCCCAACCGGGCCAAAATCGCATTGGAGCCGCTGGAGCGGGGCTTTGGACACACGCTGGGTAACGCCCTGCGTCGTGTATTGCTGTCCTCCATCCCCGGCTATGCCATCGTTGAAGTCGAAATCGATGGCGTCCTGCACGAATACACAGCCGTGGAGGGTTTGCAGGAGGACATCATTGAAGTCCTGCTGAACCTGAAGGGCGTCGCGCTGCGTATGCACGAGCGCGAAGAAGCCACCCTGACATTGAGCAAAGCGGGCCAGGGCGTCGTTACCGCAAGTGATATCCAGGTCGACCACGATGTAGAAGTCGTCAACCCGGATCATGTCATTTGCAACCTGACCAAAGACGGCAGCATCAACATGCGCCTGAAGGTGGTGCGCGGGGTGGGTTATCAACCGGCTACCCGCCTCAACATTGGTGAGCAGGAAACCCGCCCGATCGGCCGATTGATGCTGGACGCCTCATTCTGCCCCGTGCGAAAAGTGGCTTACGCCGTAGAAGCAGCGCGTGTCGAACAGCGGACCAACCTCGACAAACTGGTGCTGGATATTGAAACCAATGGCACCATCGACTGCGAAGAATCGGTCAAGCTCGCCGCCAATATTTTGGCAGACCAGCTGTCGGTCTTCGTTGACTTCCAGGCGCGCACCGAAGAAGTGCAGGAAGCCAAGTCACAGGAAATTGATCCCGTTCTTCTGCGGCCGATCGATGATCTCGAACTCACGGTGCGTTCCGCGAACTGCCTGAAGGCTGAGAGCATTCTTTACATTGGCGACCTCGTGCAGCGTACGGAAGTTGAACTGCTGAAGACGCCCAACCTGGGTAAGAAGTCGCTGACGGAAATCAAGGATGTACTGGCGCAGCATGATCTGTCGCTGGGCATGAAACTGGAAAACTGGCCGCCAGAAATTCTGGCGGACGTCTGAACGGTATACTGGCGGAATAAGAAATGCGTCATTTAAAATCAGGGCGAAAGCTCAACATGAACAGCGCGCACCGAAAGGCCATGTTTCGCAACATGGCAGCTTCGCTGTTTCGGCATGAAATCATCAAAACCACGCTCCCGCGCGCGAAAGAGCTGCGTCGGGTTGCCGAGCCGCTGATCACGCTGGCCAAAACGGACAGTGTCGACCATCGTCGGCGGGCCTTCGACCGCCTGCGTGACAAAGAAGCTGTGGGCAAGCTGTTCGAGGAATTGGGGCCGCGCTACAACACGCGCCCGGGTGGCTATCTGCGCATCCTTAAGTGTGGCCACAGGCCTGGTGACAAGGCGCCCATGGCCTATGTCGAACTGGTCGGCCGCCCCCGCGAGGATGACTTCGCAGAAGACGAAGCCTGATCCGTCCAACATCCCATGAAAAGCCCGGCCATGCCGGGCTTTTTTTTGTAAGGCCGCTAAGGGCTGGTGTTGCTGGCCAGATCCAACAGGAAAGCGAATTCCTCTGATACTTCCCGGTATTGACGATAGCGCCCTGAGGCGCCACCGTGGCCTGCATCCATGTCTGTCCGCAAAATCAGGCGCCCGTGGTTCGTGCGCCTGTCTCTCAGTCGAGCTACCCACTTGGCTGGCTCCCAGTACTGAACCTGGGAGTCATGCAATCCGGTGGTAACCATCAGGTGAGGGTAGTCCTGTTCCTTCACCTGGTCGTAGGGTGAGTAAGACAACATGTAGCGATAAGCATCCTGCTCGTTCGGATTTCCCCATTCGGCGAACTCTCCCGTGGTCAGCGGGATGGAGTCGTCGAGCATGGTGGTGACCACATCCACAAACGGTACGGCGGCAATGACCCCGTGAAAGCACTCGGGGGCCTCATTGATGACAACCCCCATCAACAGGCCGCCTGCGGATCCGCCCATGGCGTACGTCCGGTCCGGGTCGATTTTGCCTGAATCCTGAAGCTCGCGCGTGACATCGATGAAGTCATGGAAAGTATTCCATTTGTTCATCTGGCGCCCTTGTTCGTACCAGTCACGGCCCAGTTCCTGGCCGCCTCGAACATGCGCGATCAGATAGATGAAACCACGGTCCAGCAAACTGATGATGGAATTTCTGAACCAGGCGTCCATCGAGGCGCCATAGGAGCCATAGGCGTAGACCAGGGCAGGCGCACGGCCGTCGAGATGCGTATTGCGGTGGTGAACACAGGACACGGGAATGCGCGTGCCGTCGCGGGCCGTACAGAATAGTCGGCGGGTCCGATAATGTTTGCGGTCATAACCGCCCAGTACGCTGTCTTGCTTGAGCAGCTTTTTCTCATGGTTCTCGAGGTTGACTTCCCACACCTGACTGGGTGTGATCAGCGAGGAGTACCCGTATCGGAGCTTTCGGGTATCCGTGGAGTGATTGTCCGCGGGCCACAGGACAGCCGGTGTCTCTGTGCCCTCCAAATAGCAGGCCTCCCCGTTGTCGAGGCGGACGATACGCAGGGCGCGCAGGCCGTCTTTACGTTCCGCCACCACCAGCCAGTCATCGAAGGCAACGATTTCAGAAACCATGGCATCCCGGCGATGGCCGATCCACTCGCGCCAACGCTCCATGTCTATGGAGTGGGCCTCGGTGGTCGACATCACCTTGAAATTCGGAGCCTCCCAGTTACTTCTCACAAAAAACCGGCCAGCTGCATGGTCAATGTCATATTCATGGCCGGTCATGCGGGCCAGGAAGGGCTGAAAAGTTCCCAGTGGGTCATCAGCGCGCAACAATTGCACCTCCGTGGTGTCCGTGCTGTGATGGCCCAGCATGATGAAACTGCCGGAACGGCTGCGCCACAGGGCGTTATAAAACCGATTGTCCTGCTCTTCATAGACCAGGTTATCTGTGGCCGGGTCGGTGCCCAGCCTGTGGCGCATCACCCGATAGGCCAGCAGGGTATCAGGGTGCTTGAGCAAGTAGAAAAGATAATGTCCGCATTCCGACCAGGCCAGGGAAGATGAGGCGTTCTTCACGACTTCCGGCAAAAACGCAGCATCGCGGGTGTCGAAGACACGAACCTCATGCTGCCCGCGGCTAAGGGTGTCCTCTGCAATGGCAATGAAGCGGTGGTCGTCACTGACTTCCAGGTTGCCCAGGCGGTAGAAAGCGTGGCCCTCAGCACGCTCGTTACCATTCAGAAGCACTTCCTCGGGCGCATCCAGTGTTCCCTTTTTTCGGGCATGAATGGCGTATTCGAGGCCCGGTTCATAGCGGTAGTAGTACCAGTAACCTCGCTTCAGGAACGGCACGCTCGAGTCATCCGGGTCCAGCCTGCCGATCATTTCCTCATATAGTTGATTCTGCAACTCAGCCGTATCCGCCATGGTCTGCTCAAACCAGTGGTTCTCGGCCCGAAGATGAGTCAGCACTTCCGGGTCTTCACGACGGTCGTCTCGGAGCCAGTTGTACTCATCAATGCGGGTATGGCCGTGCCGAGACAGGGAAACCGGGGCTTTCCTTGCACGTGGTGGCTCAGGGTGTGTCATCTTGCGAGCGCTTGTGGCTGTGGATTCAGAACAGTCGTGTCCCCAACTGGTAGACCAGCAACGCCCCGAGATATGCGACGACGGTCATGTAGGACCAGGCGAATATCGGCCATCGCCAGCTGTTGGTTTCGCGCCGGATGGTCGCTACGGTGGCGGCGCACTGCAGACACCAAGCATAGAACACCAGCATACCGAGGACCATGGGTAGGGTAAAAATGGGGCTTCCATCTGGCCAGGCGGCGGCACGTAACTTGCGCGTCAGGCTGGCCTCATCCGCTTCCGTTCCCGCCGCGTATATGGTGCCCATGACGGCCACCACCACCTCGCGTGCGGGAAATCCGGCGATCACTGCCGCCGAAACCCGCCAGTCCCAGCCCAGCGGCCGGAACACTGGTTCAATGACTTGCCCGGCGCGGCCCAGCCAGCTCTGCGAAAGTTGCTGGGCCATCAGCGCGTTTTCCTGAGAACCGGGATCCACCTGGGCCGCAGCCGCTTGAGTTTCAACCGCAACCACCGGGTCGAGCCGGGGGAAATAGGTCAGCGCCCAGACGATGACCGCGACGGCGAATATCACGGTTCCTGCGCGCTTGAGGAACACCTTGGCCCTTGCCATCAGCTTGATGAGTACGGTTTGCAGGTTGGGCCACCTGAACTCAGGCAGCGCCAGCATGAACTGTGGTTTTGGCCCCTTCAGGGCCGAGGATTTCATCAGCCTGGCCGTGACGAGGCCGCCGAAGATTCCCAGAAGGTAAAGTCCAAATAACACCAGGCCCTGCAGGTTTAACCAGCCCACGGCCTGGTTGGGCACGAAGGCTGCGATCATCAGGGCGTAGATAGGAAGACGGGCGGAGCAGGTCATGAAAGGTGCCGCCAGGATGGTGGCGAAACGATCGCGGCGGTCGGGAATGACCCGGGTGGCCATGATCGCGGGCACCGCGCAAGCGAAGCTGGAAAGCATGGGAATGACGGATTGTCCGGACAGGCCCACCGAGCGCATCACGCGATCCATCAGGAAGGCGGCGCGGGCCAGATAGCCTGTGTCTTCGAGAACAATGATGAAGGCAAAGAGAATCAGAATCTGTGGAAGAAACACCAGCACGCTGCCCACGCCGGCAATGATCCCGTCCGCCAGAAAACTGCCAAGCATGGTGCCGCCCAGGCTGCCGTTGATCAAGGCGCCGAGGGATATGGCGGCGCCGTCAATCAGATCCATGAGCGGTGTTGCCCAGGAAAAAACCGCCTGGAACACCAACATCAGGACGCCGAAAAACAGGACTGTGGCCGGCCAGGGTCGGTTGATCCAGGCGCTTAGGCGTGCGCTGATTTTTGCCATCAGCGCGGCATCGTGCTGCGTTTCTCCCAGGACTTCTCGAACCCAGCGATAGCGTTGCCGGGCTTCTTCCGCCTGTGGCGGTGTTTCGCCAAACAGTTCCTTGCGAATGCCATGCACCCGATCCTCGCCGAAGGCGCGCTCCAGGTCGCAATCATGGGCGCTGCCATGATGAATCAGGCCCTGCAGTACGTCGATCCTTACCAGCTCGCCGCCGGTTTCGTCCGCCAGTTGTTGGGCGCGCCGGCTGAGTTCCGGCCAGGAGGAAGGATACTCAGGCATGCTGACCTTGCCGATGCCCTCCAGCGCCCGCTTCAGGTCATCCATCCCGTGCCCCGTGATAGAGGACACCGGGAAAACCGGGACGCCGCCCAATTGCTCGCTTAGCCCGGCGGCGTCAACGGTGACGCCATTGGCTGTTGCCAGGTCATGCATGGTCAGGGCGACAATGGTCGGCAGCTGCAGTTCCAGCAGCTGTTCCAGCAGGTAGAGCCCCTGGTAGAGGTGGGTGGCATCTACCACCACCAGCAGTCCGGATGGGGCATCTGATTCATCCACGCGGCCCAGCAGGACATCAACGGCGATCCGCTCATCTGCCGAGTATCCTCCCAGGCAGTAGATGCCGGGCAGATCCACCAGTTTCAGCGCGGTGTGTGCCAATTGAATGGTGCCCGTGTGCTTCTCGACAGTGACGCCAGGGTAGTTACCTGTTGTCTGACGAAGCCCCGTCAAGCGATTGAAAAGCGTACTTTTACCAGAGTTAGGGTTGCCGATAATGGCGATGGAAGAGCGGGCCTCTCTGCGAACACCAACCCGGGATATGGGAACGCCGACCTCGTCGGCTTTAGCCATGGGCGGATGCTCCCGCTACCTGGAACTGCCGGGCCTGCTCCTTACGGATGGAAATAGCGGCGCCGAATACGCTGACTTCAAGGGGGTCGCCACCGATGGCCGCGTGGCGGAAGCGGACGTCCGCCCCTTCAACCAGCCCAAGCACCATCAAACGCACAACGCCGGGCAGGCGTGTGTCAATGGACTGAATCCGGGCGGTTTGTCCCGGCTTGAGATCGGCGATGGTCATGCGGTCCGCGGCCCTCCAGTGTCCAGGTGATGGAGTAAATGAGAGTTATTCTCATTTTCAAAACGCATTATACCCGGAAAAAATCACGTAAAACATGAATCCAGATCAATTGGCAGGGGGGCGGGTTTGGGCCGCCTGGCCCGAATGTCGCGGGATCTGATCTCGCCCGACCGAGCCTGGCTAAACGCGTGTCAAAGGGTCTGATGAGCCCATCTGCCGCTTTTCATCACTGCTTTGCAGGCATTGTCCTGAAAGTGGTACATCCAGTGATTCAGGCTGGGCGCGTCGATGATGACCAGGTCTGCCCGGTATCCGGGCGTGAGTGAACCGTGGCTGCGTGCAAGACCGATGGCCTTTGCGGCGGCTACCGTTACGCCCATCAGGCTTTCCTGCGGCGTCATGGACTGATTAACGCATGCCAGCAGCATAGCCAGCGGCAGGTGATAGCTGGGGGCGGAACCCGGATTGAAGTCCGTGGCCACGGCCACCCGGATACCAGCCTGCAGCAGGCGCCGTGCCGGCAAATAGGGCTCGGACAGATACAGCGAGGCCAGGGGCAGGCTGACCGCGACGGTCTCCGCGGCTGCCAACGCGTCCAGTCCCGCTTCGCTCACGTATTCCAGGTGATCAGCGCTGATGGCGCCGACCCTGGCCGCCAACGCGGCGCCGCCACCGTCGCTGAGTTGATCGGCATGCACCTTGGGCCGGATGCCCAGTTCACGGGCTCGCGTCAGAATGCGCTGCGCCTCCTCGATGGTATACGCGCCTTGTTCGACAAAGACATCGCAAAAACGGGCCAGATCTCGCTCCGCCACGGCCGGCAACAGCTGTTCACATAACAGCCCCAGGTAGGCCTCGCGGTCACCGGCATATTCGGGGGGTACCACGTGCGCCCCCAGCACGGTGGGCACGATATCGATGTCGTGCGACTGATCAAGCGCCGCATAGACTTCGAGTTGCTTTATTTCGTCTTCGACATTGAGCCCGTAGCCGGATTTGGCCTCGATCGTGGTCACGCCCAGCTGCAGCATGCGGTCGAGAAACTGTTTGGCCCGGGCGTGCAAGGCTTCTTTGGAAGATTCCCGGGTAGCCTTTACCGTGGACGCGATGCCTCCACCGGCTGCCTGGATGTCCTGGTAACTGCGTCCACCCAGGCGCATCTCAAATTCGCTGTCCCGCCATCCGCCGAAACACAAATGGGTATGACAGTCGATCAGCCCGGGTATGACCAGCCGCTGTCCGCAGTCGAATTTTTCGGCTGTGTGATAGGCCGGGGGCAGAGCGGACGCTGCACCGATCCAGGCAATCTGCTGGTCTTCGATGACCACGGCCGCGTCGTGGATCAGGCCGGCATCCTGTTGGGTGTTGTTCGGTGGGCAGGAAGCCAGTTCGCCGATGTTTTCCAGCACCTGCCTCATGCAAGCCGGCCGATGGCGTTTTCGACCGAATCTGCCAGCCCGCCGGAAGCGAGCATCTGCTCGCATTGGTCGAGATCCGTCTTGACCTCGTAATCTTCCGGGGCGTGGTGGACCCGTGTCCTGAGTGTCTGGTGCGCAATTTCGACGCCCCGCCCGGGGCGAAGCGGCGCGCGGAAGTCCAGCGCCTGGGATACGGTCAGTAGCTCGACCGCCAGGATTCGCTGCAGGTTCTTCATGACACCCAGCAGCTTGAGGGCGCTGATTGAACCCATCGATACATGGTCCTCCTGTCCGAGACTGGTGGGTATCGAGTCCACGCTGGCGGGATGCGCCAGCACTTTATTTTCAGAAACCAGCGCCGCGGCCGTGTACTGAGGAATCATGAAACCCGAATTGACGCCCGTGTCTCGCATGAGCAGTCGGGGCAGGCCGTCATGGCCTTCCAGAAGCAGGTAAGTTCGACGCTCCGATATGCTGCCCAGTTCCGCGAGCGCCAACGCCGCGAAATCCAGGGCCAGGGCGAGTGGCTGACCATGAAAGTTGCCGCCCGAGAGAATATTGCCGTCCTGGAACACCAGCGGGTTGTCTGTGACTGAATTCACCTCGGTTTCCAGCACGCCCTCAGCATATTCAAGGGCATCGCGGCTTGCGCCATGCACTTGCGGCACGCAGCGCAGACAGTAAGGGTCCTGCACCTTTCCGCAGTCACGATGCGATTCCATGATTTCGCTGTCTTTGAGTAGGGCTCTGATGTTCCTCGCGACGCGTTCCTGCCCTGGATGGGGACGGACATCCTGAATTCTTGCATCGAACGGGACCGCGCTGCCTTGCAGCGCTTCCAGGCTCATCCCGGCGAGGATATCCGCCTCTCGTGCCAGCACGTTTGCACGCTGAAGCACAAAGGCCCCGTAAGCGCTCATCAGTTGCGTGCCATTGATCAAGGCCAGTCCGTCCTTGGCCTGCAGTTCGATGGGCTCCAGGCCCAGCTGCGCCAACCGTTCGGCCGACGATATTTTTTTCTCTCCCGCCTCATCCCAACATGCGCCACGCCCGATCAATGGCAGAGCGAGGTGAGCCAGGGGTGCGAGGTCACCCGACGCGCCAACGCTGCCCCTGCTGGGAACCCATGGGACCAGGCCGTTCCTGTCGAATGCCATGAGTTGCCGGAAAGTGCGCAGGGAGATACCAGACTGACCGAGCCCCAGCGCATGAATCTTCAACTGGAGCATCAAGCGGCAAATGGCATGGGGAACAGGCTCACCCACGCCGCAGGCGTGGCTCAGCAGAAGGTTATGCTGCAACTGAACCAGCTGGTCGTCCGTGATTTTCTGGTCCGCCAGCGCGCCAAAGCCCGTGTTGATGCCATAAAGCGGCCTGCCTGACAGCAGCGCTTGTTCCACGACGCGGCGTGACTCCTCCACCCGTACGTCGTGTTCCGCCAGGGCCTGCATGCTGGCCTCCAGGTCGGGGTAGAGTGTCGCGATGCGGACGGGTACGGCCTTATTCACTCCAAAGGGCTCCATTATTGATCATCCTCAGCCCCTTAAATCGCGAACAATGCATGGCGGAGGCTTCGTGCCGCTGCCCGGCACGACCGGGCTGGAGTCTCCTCGGAGTCTTGATTTGCGCATGATTTGAGGCCATTATCGGTGTCCGTGTTTGCCTGTTTGATCAGGGTTGGATTATAACAGCCCGCAATGTCTCGCCCGGATGGGCGCAAGGGTTCCCGAGCCGTGAAAATGACGCCAAGAAAGTGGTTCTTTATAACATTGGCCGTGTGTGTCGGCCTGCTGTCGTTTGCCTTCTATCAGCAATACCGGAACTTCATGGACCCTTGCCCTTTGTGCGTTTTCCAGCGCATTGGCTTCATGGGCATGGGTATGTTCGCTTTGTTGGCGGTTATTCATAACCCCGCGCGCGTGGGCCGACGTATTTACGGGGTCCTCATCGGCCTGTTCGCCGCGTTCGGCGCGGCCGTCGCCGGAAGGCACGTGTGGTTGCAGAATCTGCCCCCCGAACAGGTTCCCGAGTGCGGCCCGGGTCTCAACTATATGCTGGAAACCATGCCGCTGACAGACGCCTTGTCCAAAGTGTTCCTCGGTTCTGGCAGTTGCGCCGAGGTACACTGGACGTTCATCGGGCTCAGCATGCCGGGGTGGACCCTGGCCTGGTTCATTTTGCTGGGCGTTCCGACCCTTTACATGAGTTTTTTCAAAAATGAGTGAAGCATTGAAAACGGATTCAGCCGAGCGCGCCGAGTGGGCTCCGGGTTCCTGGCGGAACTTCCCCGCTACGCAGCAGGCGGAGTATCCCGACCTGGCTGAGCTCAAACAGGCACTGTCGAGCCTGTCTGAATTACCGCCACTGGTCACCTCCTGGGAAATCCTGTCTTTGCGCGAGCAGATCGCGGAGGCACAGGAGGGCAGGCGCTTTATGTTGCAAGGCGGCGACTGTGCCGAGAGCTTCGCCGACTGTAATTCACCCATCATCACCAATCGGCTCAAGGTTTTGCTGCAGATGAGCCTTGCGCTGGTGCATGGTTTGCAGATGCCCGTGCTTCGCGTGGGTCGCTTTGCCGGTCAGTATGCCAAGCCCAGAAGCAGTGCGATGGAAACGCGCGGGGAGATCAGTCTGCCCAGCTACCGCGGGGATATCGTTAATTCCCCCGAATTTACCGAGGAAGCGCGCCGTCCAGATCCAGCCCGCTTGTTGCGGGCCCATTCCTGTTCCGCGTTGACCATGAATTTCGTGAGGGGCCTGATAGACGGCGGTTTCGCCGACCTGCACCACCCCGAGTACTGGGATCTGGCCTGGGTGGAACATTCTCCGCTGGCGGAGGAGTTCCGGAGCCTGGCCGAAGGTATTGGCCGTTCAGTCAAGTTCATGGAAACCATTTCGGGTCGCAAGGCGGGCAGCATCAAGCGGGTCGATTTTTACACTTCGCACGAGGCGCTGCACCTTCATTACGAAGAGGCGCTGACGCGGCAGGTCCCCAGGCAGGAAGGTTGGTTCAACCTGTCGACACACCTGCCATGGATCGGCATGCGCACCACCAGCCTGGACGACGCTCATGTGGAGTATTTTCGTGGAATACGAAATCCGATTGGCGTCAAGGTAGGCCCCTCGGTCGAGCCGTCAAGGCTCCTGGCGCTGATCGAGCGTTTGAACCCGGCCAATGAGTCTGGCCGGATGGTGCTGATCCACCGTATGGGCGCATCAGGAATTGCCGAGCGCCTGCCGCCCCTGATCAGGGCAGTGCGAGAGGCCGGGGCCCGAGTGCTGTGGATCTGTGATCCGATGCATGGCAACACTGAAAAAGTCGCCTCGGGTATCAAGACGCGTCGGTTCCGCAACATCATGAGCGAGACAGAACAGGCCTTCGAGGTTCATGCAGCAGAAGGTTCCCGGCTGGGCGGTATTCACCTTGAGTTGACCGGTGAAGATGTGACCGAATGCACCGGCGGCGCCCGCGACCTGAGTGAGAAGGATCTTGAGCGGGCGTACAAGTCGACCGTCGACCCCAGGCTCAATTATGAGCAAGCGCTGGAGCTTTCCATGCTGATCGTGCGCAAGCACAACCAGACGATTGCGGGCTGAAGGGGCCATCAGGCCACGGGTTTGGTCGCCACTGGCCCGTCTGATACTGACCTGCCTGGTACTGGCCGGACTGATACTGCCCCCCCTTCTCCCCAAGACCGTCCAGGCGCAGGATCTGGACGTCTCGCATCAGCTTTCGTTTCCAGAAATCAGGCAACAATATGTCCGCGTGACCTCGCGATTTCCCGCGGAGTCCGGGAGCATGGAATTGCGGCTGCCCAACTGGAATCCCGGTTCATACAAGATTCGCGATTTTGCGGCCCACGTGGACAGCATGTCCGTGACCGACCAGGAAGGCCATCCTTTGCCGTTTTTCAAAGTCCGCAAGAATGCCTGGATCGTGGAAGTGGGCGATGCGACTGTGGTGCAGGCCGAGTATGACGTATTCGCCGGTCAGCTATCCGTGCGTTCGAGCTGGGTCAGTGAGGGCTTCATCCTGATCAACCCGGTGACCGCCATTTTATATACCGAGCGCTCCCGCGCGTGGCCTCAGCGGGTGGAGGTTTCGGTTCCGGATGGTTTGGGTCGCGTCTATTCAAGCCTGATTCCGGGTGATTCTTCCGCACGGTGGATGGCACTGAGCTATGACGAGCTGGTGGACAGTCCGCTGGTGATCAGCGACGGCCAGCCTGCGAATTTCGAGCAGGACGGACGCGTTTATCATCTTCTCGATGTGGGTGACGATACCTTTTGGGACAGTGAGCAGGCGCTGGAAAGCCTGCAGCCCATGGTTGCGGCTACCAACGCCCTCTGGGGTGTGGTGCCGCTCGAACGTGATTACTGGTTTTTCAACCTGTTGGTGGAAGGGCGCGGTGGCCTGGAACATGACCACAACACGGTTATGATGACCAGCCGCTGGAATACCCGAAAGAGGGAAGATTTCATCAACTGGCTGAGCCTTGCCGCGCATGAATATATTCATGTATGGAATGTGCGCAGGATGCGCCCCGCCGGTATTGGAGAGTATGACTTTGAGAAAGAGCAATATTCCCCCTCATTGTGGATCGCAGAAGGCCTGACCAGCTATTACGACAACCTATTGCTTTCTCGCGCCGGACTGATCTCCATCGAGGAGTACTTCCGACTGCTGGCCAAAGATCTGCATCGCCTGGAGCTGACCCCCGGTCGTCAACGAATTTCCTTGCGGCAGGCCTCGCGCGATGCGTGGATCCGGCAGTATGGTGATTCGCCCAACCGGGTCAACAGCAATATCAGTTATTACACCAAGGGTGCCGTGGTGGGTTTCGCGCTGGACGCGCGAATTCGCGATGAAACCAAAGGGCGGCGTAGTCTGGATGACGTGATGCGTCTCATGTATCGGCGCTGGGCGGACAAGGCATTTCCAGAGCAGGCCTTTCCCGAAGCCGTCGCGGAGATCGCGGGGGATCGGGTGCGACGCTGGCTGGAGCCGCTATTGGATACGACCCAGGACCCGGACGTCGATGAGGCGCTGTCGAGCTTTGGCTTGACCCTGGAGCGGCAGCCTGACCGTGTCGCGGCCGAACTGAGTGGAGAACATCCCGGGGCCGGCCTGGGCCTGACGTGGAAGGCGCAAAGTGACGAACTGGTCGTGGCAACGGTCGCCGCTGGAACAGCGGCCTCGCAGGCTGGCGTGTTGCCGGGTGATGAACTGCTGGCCATCGGGGGCCAGCGCCTGCATCGCGACAATTACGAGGACAAAATGTCGCGCCTGGCGCCGGGTGAGTCGGTTGAGTTGCTGCTCTCCCGCCACGGAACTGTGTTTACTCTGGCCGTCAAGCTGGACCCCGTAAGACCGCAACGCTACGAAATTCGGTTCAGCGAGGAGGCCAGCAGCGAAAGCATTGAGCGGCTGCAAACCTGGCTTGGGCAGGAGATGAATGCGGGCCTGCTTGACTGACCGTTCCAATTAAACTGGCTCGGGGCTAGCATGGGTTTTTTTGGCCCGCCCCTTGATCTCGGGTTGAGGTTCGAACCGGAGGGTAATGGCTGTTGGCTGGCTAATCGCGGAGGAGGCTGTCTCCCGGCCGAATGAGTCCACGAACAGGCTTCTCAATCGGGGTCGATGGCTTTTTTGGCCTTCCGCTCGGCAGTTTTGCGCTGATGTTCAAGCAGATGCCGCTTGCGCAGACGGACGCATTCAGGTGTCACTTCCACCAGTTCGTCGTCCTCGATGAACTCCAAAGCCTGCTCCAGCGTCATGCGTTGCAGGGCCGCCAACTGCACGTTTTCGTCCTTGAGTACGGTTCGAATGTTGGTCAGCTGCTTTGTTTTCAGAGGGTTGACCGTCAGGTCATTGCCGCGGCTATGAATACCGACAATCTGGCCTTCGTACACCTCATCGCCCGGCTCGATCACCATTCTTCCGCGTTCCTGCAGGTTGAACAGGGCATAAGGAATGGCTTTTCCGGTGCTGTTAGAGATCAGGACGCCGTTGTTTCGGGTGGTAATGGGTTCCGGGTTGTAGGGACCATAATGGTCAAATACGTGAAAGAGCAGGCCGGTCCCCGCGGTCAGTGTGCGAAACTCTGACTGAAATCCAATAAGGCCGCGTGCTGGAATGTGATAGTCCAGGCGCACACGGCCCTTGCCGTCCGGCTGCAGGTCCTGAAGAATACCGCGGCGCTCGCCAATCCTTTCCATGACTGCGCCCTGGTAATCCGCCTCAAGATCTACGACCAGTATTTCGTAGGGTTCCTGCGTTTGTCCATCCACTTCCCGCAAAATGACCTCGGGCCGGGAAATAGCCAGTTCGTAGCCTTCCCTCCGCATGGTTTCTACCAGGATGGACAGGTGCAGCTCGCCGCGGCCAGATACCCTGAAGCGCTCCGCGTCCGTGGTTTCCTCAACCCGCAAGGCCACGTTGTGGCTCGCCTCGCGGAGCAGTCGCTCGCGCAGTTGACGGCTGGTGAGATACTTTCCCTCGCGACCCGCGAAGGGCGAATCATTGACTCGAAAAGTCATGCTGATGGTGGGTTCATCCACGCTCAGCGGAGGCAGCGCCTCGGGATGGTCGCGATCGCACAGGGTGTCTGAAATACCGAGGCCCTCCACGCCTGAGACCGCGATAATGTCACCGGCCTCGGCCTCGTCGACCTCCCGCCTTTGCAAACCATGAAAGCCAAGCACCTGCAGGACCCGGGCGTTACCCTGCTTGCCGTCAGGATGAATCACACAGACCCTCTGGTTGGGTCTGATGGCTCCGCGTTGGATGCGGCCCACGCCGATGATGCCCACGTAGCTGTTGTAATCCAGTGAGGACACTCGCATTTGGAACGGGCCTTCACGATTAACCGGTGGCGGAGACACCTGCTCTACGATGGTCCTGAACAGCGGTGTCATATCGCCATCCTGAGCTTCCTCATCCAGGCTGGCATATCCCCGCAGTGCAGAGGCATACACCACGGGAAAGTCCAACTGTTGTTCACTGGCGCCGAGCCGGTCGAACAATTCAAAGGTCTGGTCCAGTACCCAGTGGGGCCGGGCACCATCCCGGTCAATTTTGTTGATGACGACAATGGGCTTAAAGCCCATGTCGAACGCTTTCTGCGTGACGAAACGGGTCTGCGGCATGGGGCCGTCCACGGCGTCGACCAGGAGAAGCACCGAATCCACCATGGAAAGGATGCGCTCCACCTCGCCACCGAAATCCGCATGGCCCGGCGTGTCAACAATATTGATCCGGTACTCGGTCTGTCCGTCATTCCAGGTGATCGCCGTGTTCTTGCTGAGAATGGTGATGCCGCGTTCTCGCTCCAGCTCATTCGAGTCCATCACGCGTTCTGGTGTGGCTGCGCGTTCTCCCAGCGTTCCGGACTGTTGCAGCAGCTGGTCGACGAGCGTGGTTTTGCCATGGTCGACGTGCGCGATGATGGCGATATTTCTAAGATTCTGGATCACGGTTTATGCCCGATGCGGGAAAGGCGCGCACGGTAACGCTTTTGAGCGATTTTCGCAAGCTCCTGCGAGGCAATTCAAAGGCTTAGGTGTTGAAGCCCAGTGCTGAAAGCTGACTCCTGGCCCTGGGTGATGATACCGGCGCCCGCCAATACCTGAATTCATGCCGAACGGGGTAGGTCTGACGAAGGCGGTCGAACGCCCGGTTGGTTCCGGGGCTGGCCGGGCTGAGTTCCGCTCGCATGAGCTGGTCATCGCGTTCAACGCAGGTGGCGGTCAGAACCGCGTCGGTGAGGGGGTCGTCAGATAATTCCAGGTTCATCGCCGATACGGGGGGCTGCGGAATCACCTCCGGGCCCGGGGGCAGGTTAAAGCACCGACAGAACTCGGCATACACGCGTGAGGTTCCCGCGCTCTTTCCCTGCGCGCTGTAGCCGGCCACATGTGGCGTGGCGACCGTGCAAACCTCCAGCAAGGCCCGGTCTATTTCCGGTTCATCGGGCCACACATCCAGGCAGGCGTGCACGCGCTTGCCGGTCACGCACTCAAGCAGTGCGCGTCCGTCGATGACGTCACCACGGCCCGCATTCAGGAGAATCACCCCGCGCTTCATGTCGGCCATTGCGGCCTGGTCGATCATTTGAAGCGTTGGGTAGGGGCCGGTTCGGGTCAGGGGGACGTGCAGGCATACAATGTCCTGCGCCAGGGCCTGCGACCTGGAGACCAGCCCGGGTGCTCCAGCATCCGATAGTGGTGGATCGTTGGCCACGCAACGCACGCCCAGGGATGTGAGCAAATTCATGACACGGCTGCCGACGTTGCCCCGGCCAATGATCCCGGCCGTGCAATCCGCCACGGGCTTTCCGAGACGCCGAAGCGCAAGCAGGATCATGCCCGTGGTGTATTCGGCGGCGGATTGCGCATTACAGCCCGGGGCATGACACCAGTGGATGCCCGCGGACTCCAACCAAGCGGTATCCAGATGATCGCGGCCGATGGTGGCGCTGCCAACGAAGCGAATACGACTGCCGGAGAGCAGGCGTGCGTCCACCCGCGTTACGGACCTGACCACCAGGGCGTCGGCTGATTTCAGGTCAGCCGCTGAGATCTCCCGGCCGGGAAGCGGTCGGACCGATGCATGGGCGCCGAAAGTCTCCTCCAGCAGCGGTATATTCTGATCGGCGACAACTATCACGGCTGTTTTCAGTCCTGGATCAAAAAACGCATTGGGCATGACCAGGATCGGTCATCAAAATGCAGGCTTTTTGCGCAATTCGATTACAATACCACTGTCTCACCCCGTGTGACGGGTCCGGCTGGTCAATCCCCCGGGTCGGGCCCTCCCGCTACAAAAAAGTCAAAGGAGTTTGCAATGAAACAACCTGTCCGAGTTGCGATCACCGGTGCAGCTGGTCAGATCGGTTATCAACTGTGCTTTCGCATCGCAGCCGGCGATATGCTGGGCCCGGATCAGCCGGTCATATTGCAGTTGCTGGAAATCACCCCCGCCCTGGACGCCTTAAGCGGCGTGACTATGGAACTCAACGATTCAGCACTCCCGCTGCTGCAGGGAGTTGTTGCCACCGACGATGCGAACGTCGCTTTTGAAAGCGCCGATTACGCTTTGCTGGTGGGTGCCAGGCCGCGTGGGCCGGGCATGGAACGCAGCGACCTGCTGGAGGCCAATGGACAAATTTTCGGCCCGCAAGGCAAGGCCCTGAACGCGCATGCCAACCGTGCAGTGAAAGTTCTGGTGGTCGGTAATCCGGCCAACACCAACGCGCTTATCGCCCGGTCTGCGGCTCCCGACCTGGATCCGCGCAATTTCACAGCCATGACCCGGCTTGACCACAATCGCGCGTTGGCCCAGTTGGCTGAGAAGACCGGTACGCACCACAATGACATTGGCCGGATGATTATCTGGGGCAACCATTCCACGACGCAGTATCCTGACATCCATCATGCGCGGGTGAATGGTGAGGCTGCCATGCCAAAGGTGGAGGCTGACTGGTATGAGCGTGATTTCATACCCACGGTGCAGAAGCGGGGCGCGGCCATCATCAAGGCCAGGGGCGCATCGAGTGCCGCCTCAGCGGCTTCCGCCGCCATCGACCACATGCGGAGCTGGGCCCTGGGCACGGCCGATGGCGACTGGGTGTCCATGGCGGTCCCTTCTGACGGCAGCTACGGAATCGAGCCGGGGATCATTTACTCCTTCCCCTGTGTTTGCTCGGGCGGTGACTACCGGATCGTTCAGGATCTCGAGATCAACGCGTTCAGCCGTGAGCGCATGGATGCCACGGACGCCGAATTGAGAGAAGAGCGGGCTGCGGTCGAATCCCTGCTGTAGTCTTCCCAAGGTTGAGCAGAGTACAAGCCCCGTGAAAGCGGGGCTTTTGTTAACGGGTGGCGGCTGCTTGGACTTGGCTGAGTCAGGGGTCTCGCGGCAGATTCAGGGTTTGTTCTGAATCGACCCGGAACAGGGCATCCGGGCTGATGAGGCCATCGCCCTGGGTGGTCAGGATATTCTTTGGCTGAAAGGCCTGCCGGCCAAGCCATTGCTTGAAGAATCGGTTGAGCCTTTCCTGGTTCGGGTCCGGTTTGCCCGCGACATCGCGCTGCAGATCGCTTGCCCAAAGGATGCCACTTTGGGGCAGCCAGGCAACGAGCATGCTTTCGCTGTGCGGGTTCTTTCCTACCTGCAATATTTCCACACGCTGCTGTGCATCCTCAATGACGAGCTTTTGGTGCACGGGGTTCAGGTGCAGGTTTTCTGTGTGGGCTTCGAGTTCACACAGCGTATGGGAACGACCAAGAAAGTCGGCGATGTCGCTTATCTGTTCACGGCTGGCCAGGATGTCCACTTTTACCTCGGAGAACGCGAGCAAACCGCCGGCACTGTCACTGTGAAAGTGGCTGATCAGTACATATTTCACCGGCTTGTCCGGAATGGCCTCTTGCAGCATCCGCAAAGCGGTTACGGAAATGGCGGATTTCCCCATGGTGTGCGAAACCATGCTGGCCGGGAGTTCGTGCAGCAGTGGGCGTGCCGCGGGCGCGTCCATCAGCATCAGGTACTGATCGAACTCCACCACCAACAAGTGTTTGCCGGGCCCGAGGTCGGCAATGCGGTGCACGCCTTCACCCAGTGATTCGAAGCGAGGCTCGCGCGGTGCTGCAACATCATGCGGCAGGCTTTCCACATCGAGGAAGGAGCGGACCTGGTCGTGATCGCGGGTGATTCGGGTTATGGACACGTCTGTGAACGGCGCGTCATTGAGGTGGACGCTGATGTGATGAGGAATCTCGCCGATGCCTGGTACGGGCCGGTAGTCGCCAAATTTCCAGCTGACCGTGCTGTCGCCGAAGGTTGGCAGGTCAGTCAGGTATTCCACGGAACTCAGGTGATGACTCTCCCGGCCGAAGAAGAGGCTCAGGGTTTGTTGCTCGCTGGTTTGCATTTGTACGGTGTCAAACGGACCAAAGCGACCGGTGAAACGCAGCGCTGAAGCATGCCCGAGCGCCTCGGCGAGCAGCACCGGTGGAAAACGCCGGTGCAGCCGGACACGCCTTTCGACAACGCCGGGCCCGGCGGAGCGATGGGTGCTGCCGGATGAAAGATCGAATTCCCACAGCTCACCCTGCGCCGAGAAGATTTCGCGCTTCCATTCGATACGGCCGTCGGTGTGGATCTGTCGGTACTCGCGCCCGGCGGTACCGGTTTGAGGATCCCAGGCCCAGGTTTCCCGGTAGGGCCAGGGGTCAGGTGCATCTGAACGCACCCCCTGATGCTCGGCGCCCGCGTCCAGCTGACCTTCTACTTCAATCAGTAATGGCGTCGGGCGCAGCAGCCACTCGCCCACTTCCATTTGGTCAATGGACTGATCGATCAGCGTGCGCGCTTGCCGATAAGATGACTCTGTCGCGCCCCCAAAAGCCTTCTGCGGCCATAAAGCCGCCGCGCAGAGCATTGTAAGGGTAAGGCAACGAAGGATCACAGGCGCATTTTGACGCCTCCCCCGACCGAATCAAGGGGTTGAGGCTATGGCTTGTGACAGAACGAGACGCCGATACGTTAAACGGCGCTGCGTTCAGCGTTTCATGAAGTTGAAGAACTCCGCGTTGGTCTTGGTGGCCTTCATCTTGTCTAGCATGAACTCGATGGCCTGGGCCTCATCCATGGGATGTAGCAATTTGCGCAGAATCCACACTTTCTGGAGCTGTGCCTGGTCGATCATCAGCTCCTCGCGCCGGGTGCCGGAGCGATTGATGTCGATGGCCGGGTAAACCCGCTTTTCAGCGATTCTCCGGGCCAGATGGATTTCCATGTTGCCCGTGCCTTTGAATTCTTCGTAAATGACCTCGTCCATTTTCGAACCGGTCTCGACCAGCGCGGTCGCGATGATGGTCAGGGAACCGCCCTCGGATACGTTGCGGGCGGCGCCAAAAAACCGCTTTGGCCGTTGCAGCGCGTTGGCATCGACGCCACCGGTCAGGACTTTGCCGGAAGAGGGCGCAACCGTGTTGTAGGCGCGGGCCAGCCGGGTAATTGAATCCAGCAGGATGACCACATCATGCTTGTGCTCCACCAGTCGTTTGGCCCGCTCAATGACCATTTCAGCGACCTGAACATGGCGGGACGCCGGCTCGTCGAATGTGCTGGAAATGACCTCAGCGTCTACCGAGCGTTTCATCTCGGTAACCTCTTCCGGACGTTCATCGATGAGCAGAATGATCATTTTCGCATCGGGTGTATTCGCACGGATGCTGGTCGCGATGTTCTGCAGCATGATGGTCTTACCCGCTTTGGGTGGTGACACAACCAGCCCCCGTTGACCTTTTCCGATGGGGGACACCAGGTCGATGATGCGCGCCGTGATGTCTTCGGTGCTGCCGTTACCGCGTTCCAGTTGCAAATTTTGCGTAGGGAACTCCGGTGTCAGATTTTCGAAAAGGATTTTACGCTTGGCTGCCTCTGGCGGTTCGTAGTTGATTTCCTCCACTTTAAGCAGCGCGAAGTAGCGCTCGCTGTCCTTGGGCGGTCGAATCTTGCCTGAGAGCATATCGCCGGTTCTGAGGCTGAATCGCCTGATCTGACTGGGTGACACGTAGATGTCGTCGGGGCCGGCCAGGTACGAGCTGTCAGCTGATCGTAAGAATCCGAAGCCATCTTGGAGGATTTCCAGCACGCCCTGTCCATAGATGCTTTCTCCGCTCTTGGCGTGTGCTTTCAAGATGGAGAAGATCACATCCTGTTTGCGGGATCGCGCCACGCCCTCGAGTTTCATGTCGTTGGCGATTTCGAGCAGTTCCGCGATGGGTTTTTGTTTCAGTTCACTCAGATTCATGGTCTTAATTTATCGTCAGGCCGGCGGCCGGTGGTGGTTGTCCGCGCGCAAGGCGGAATTAAGCAAAGTGCTGCTTGCTGATGCAGAGAATTTCTCTGATTGGGTTATCCGGAACGGGCGTTATCGCAGCACCGTCAAATGGGATTTCCTTACTCGTTTGCTATTCTGCTTAAAAGTCGGGGTCAGCCTTACTCATCGATTTCTTTAACGTTTTATCGGGGGTGAAATCGTTCGGGGCTGCTCAGGCCGGGGGGATCCCCGCTGCAGGACTCGTACGCTAGCATGGAATTCGACCAGCGTCCAGAAATTTCGTTTTCATGCGACGGCCCGTGCGTGGGCCGTCGCCGGCCGCGATCAGATGTTTTCCTCGACAAAGGTCTTGAGGGCGCCTTTCGTCAGGGCGCCGACCTTGGTCGCGTGGACCGAGCCTTCTTTGAAGATCATCAAAGTGGGGATACCCCGGATACCGTACATTTGCGGCGTAGCCTGGTTGTGGTCGATATCGAGTTTGGCCACCCTGATCTTGCCTTCGTACTCATCGGCAATCTCGTCGATGATCGGCGCAATCATCTTGCAGGGACCGCACCATTCGGCCCAGTAATCGACCAAAACAGGCACTTCAGCATTCAGTACTTCCTGCTCAAAGTCACCATCGGTAACGTGAATGATTTTTTCGCTCATTGAGTTCTCCTGGGTGTGCTCAGCGTCTCGACTGGTACGAGACACCCAGCACGGTTAATATGTCCGGCTCAAGGCCCGGGTGATGCTCCGGCCTCAGCGGGCGCGGTGCTCATCAAATGCGGGATAATTCGCGGGAGCCGCCTGCTTACATCAAGGTACTTGACTCGATTTTCAAGTCTCATCAACCCAATCATGTCGGCAGGAAGAATTTGAATATACAGGAAAGCAGAACCGAGGGTCCATTGACCGAACTGGCGTTCGCCGATCTGGACTTGCGACCCGAGGTCAAGCAGGGCGTCGAGAAAGCCGGGTTTACCCATTGCACGCCTATCCAGGCCCTGTCGTTGTCACCGGCCCTGAAGGGGCATGATGTAGCGGGGCAGGCGCAAACCGGCACCGGTAAAACCGCGGCATTCCTGCTGGTCGTTTTCCAACGCCTGATGGAATCGAAAGATCCGTCCGGAGGTCGTCAGCCGCGGGCGTTGATCCTGGCGCCCACGAGGGAGCTGGCGTTGCAGATTCACAAAGACGCCGAGGTGCTCGGGGCTCACACGGGTTTGAAGCTCGGCCTCGCTTACGGTGGCGTCGACTACGACAAGCAACGTGACCAGCTGCAGGCGGGCGTGGATGTATTGATCGGCACGCCGGGAAGGTTGATCGACTATTTCAAGCAGCATGTTTTTCACCTGAAGAATATACAGGCGGTGGTTCTCGACGAGGCAGACCGCATGTTCGATCTTGGATTCATCAAGGACATCCGGTACTTGCTCCGTCGCATGCCACCGGCGTCTGAGCGGCAGGGGCTGATGTTCTCCGCGACCTTATCGCTGCGGGTTATGGAATTGGCCTACGAGCACATGAACAATCCGGAAACGCTGAAGGTGGAAACCGACCGGGTGACGGCGGACAACGTTCATCAGTCGGTGTATTACCCGTCCAACCAGGAGAAAATGCCGCTATTACTGCAATTGCTGCGTTCTTTTCCGGACGGCCGGGTGATGGTGTTCGTCAATACCCGGGCTGCGGCGGACCGGGTTGGCAGGACCCTCGAAGCCAACGGTATCGAGGCGGCGGTGCTTTCAGGCAGGGTGCCTCAGAAAAAGCGGCAGAGTCTATTGAAACGTTTTCACGACGATCACATCCGGGTGCTGGTTGCCACGGACGTCGCCGCACGCGGTTTGCACATTCCCGATGTGACCCACGTGATCAATTTCGATCTCCCCCAGGATGCCCCTGACTACGTACACAGGATTGGACGCACGGCGAGACTCGGCGCCCGCGGCGAGGCCATCAGTTTCGCCTGTGAGGATTACGCGTTTCACCTTCCGGATATCGAAGAGTACATCGGGTACCCGATTCCGCTGGATCAACTGGACCCTGACAGCCTGCCGGATGTGGTTCGGCCACCCAGGAAGCCGCCGTCGAAAAAGCCCCATGAGAGATCCCAGGGACGCGATTCCGGCCAGCGCCGGCGTCGCGGACGTTCGCGCAAGCGCTCGGGTGGCGGGTAACGGAGATCCTCTCAAGGCAGTTAGACGATCACGGCCATGATTCGATTCGAGCAGGTCAGTAAGCGTTATCCGGGTGGTAACCAGGCCCTTTCCGGAGTCAGTTTCGAAATCGAAGCCGGTAGCCTGGTTTTTCTCACCGGCCATTCCGGGGCCGGCAAAAGCACCCTGTTGCGTTTGGTCATGATGCTGGAACGGCCCACGCACGGACAGGTTCTTATCGATGGTCAGAGCCTGAATCACATGCCGGACAAGCAGGCGCCTGCGGTGCGTCGTGAGATCGGCATGATCTTCCAGGATCACAAGCTGCTGTTTGACAAGACGGTGGGCGACAATGTCGCCTTGCCGCTGTTGATTGCGGGACTACGCTACCGGGAGATCAGGAAAAGGGTTCGCGCGGCCTTGGACAAAGTGGGGCTGCTCGAAAAAGAGAAAGCCTGGCCGTTGGCGCTCTCCGGTGGTGAACAGCAACGGGTGGGCATTGCCCGGGCTATGGTGGCCATGCCGCCCATGCTACTGGCGGATGAGCCTACCGGAAACCTCGATCCGGATCTTTCCTGGGAGTTGTTTGGCCTGTTTCGCGAGCTCAGTGAGGCGGGTGTGACGGTGCTCATTGCCAGCCACGACCTGTCGCTGGTCAAGCGAATGGGGGCTCGCGTGCTGGTGTTATCCGACGGTGTCCTTATCGACGACATTCCTGCTCGCTCAGGCGGGGCAGGTTTCTGATGGCGCTGAGAGCCGCCAGGAGACGCTTTCGCGCGTGGGCGCGGCGTCACAGCTACAGTTTCTTTTCCAGCCTCGGCACCTTGTTACAGCACCGGTTGGGCACCCTGATGACGGTGCTGGTGCTGGGGATCGCCATCCTGTTGCCATTGGGGCTTTATGTCTCCCTCAAAAACATGGACCGGCTGGATGTGCGCCAGGAAGACTGGAGCGCAATTTCCGTATTTATTCCCGGCACCATGGCGGCGGCTGAGGTCGAGGCATTGGCGGAGGCGGCTCGAGACCGTCCCGACGTGCAATCCGTGAGCGTTATTTCTCCGGAGCAGGGGATGGCCGAGTTCCGCGAGGTATCGGGTTTCGGACAATCGCTGGAGACCCTGGACGAAAACCCACTGCCATGGGTGGTGACGGTATTGCCGGCGGAAGTCGACACCCGGAGGTCAACAGCCACTCTGAGCCTGCGAATCCAGTCACTGATGGATTTTCTCGAGCGCGATGAGCGGGTGGAGTCGGTCCAGTTCGACTACAAGTGGCTGCAGCGCCTGGGCCGGTTCCTGGATTTGGGTCGAGCGACAGTCCTGGTCCTGGGATTGTTGTTTGGCGTAGCCGTGATTGTTGTGGTGGCGAACACCATTCGCCTCGACGTGGCGGCCCGGGCTGATGAAATCGAGATTTTCGCGCTGGTGGGGGCAAGTCACGCCTTCATACGTCAGCCTTTTCTGTATTCAGGTTTCTGGTATGGCCTCATGGGCGGTGTTTTGGCGGTCCTGATGATGTGGCTCGCGCTGTTTTATCTGAGTATTCCCCTGAAACGCCTGCTGGATGTTTACGGGCAGGGTTTCGAAATTTACAGCCTCAGCCCCGTACAGCTGATCATTCTGCTGCTGAGCAGCGGCTGGCTGGGCTGGCTGGGCGCTTTCCTGTCGGTGCAGCGCTACCTCAGGATGCTGGTGGTTGGGGGTACGCTGGGGCGTCGATAGATCATCGGGTAAAGGGGAACTTTTGCGGTCGATCTCCTGTCCAAATCACCAGTCAAACACATTGGCAAGCGCTGATTTTGCCCGCTTGACCCTTGCGCCAAGCGGTGTTGTTTTTGTGCCGAATGGTGCTATTGAGGCACCAAAACTGCTATAATGATGGGCTTGCGTTATTGGGAGGTTCGATGAGCAAAGCACTTGTTCCAAGCCACCTGCTGGTTCCAGCCGGTACCGGGAGCCTGGATGCCTATATCCAGGAAGTTAACAAGATTCCGATGCTGACGCTGGAAGAAGAGCAGGATCTTGCGCAACGTTATCGCGACCATGACGATCTCGAGGCCGCGCGTCGCCTGGTGCTGGCGCACCTTCGATTCGTGGTGCACGTGGCCAAGGGCTATACCGGCTACGGCCTGCAGCTGGGCGACCTGGTGCAGGAAGGTAATATCGGTCTGATGAAGGCCGTCAAGCGCTTCGACCCCGACCGTGAGGTCCGCCTGGTGTCCTTCGCCGTACACTGGATACGGGCTGAAATGCACGAATTCATCCTGCGTAACTGGCGTATCGTCAAGGTGGCTACCACCAAGGCGCAGCGCAAGCTGTTTTTCAACCTGCGCAAGTCCAAGAAACGTCTGGGCTGGCTGAATATGGAAGAGGTCAATACCGTGGCCCACGATCTTGGCGTCAAGCCTGAGGTCGTCATGGAGATGGAGTCCCGTCTCTCCGGGCAGGATGTCGGCTTCGACTTGTCCTCGGATTCCGATGACGACGACGCACCGCGGGTGACGCCGGCAGCTTTTTTGCAGAGCGACAGCGACACGCCAGAGGTGGCGTTGGAAATGGAAGACCTCGAGTCTCACCAGAATTCGCTGCTGTACGAAGGCCTGGGCCAGCTTGATGAGCGCAGCCAGGACATCATCCGCAGCCGCTGGCTGACCGACCAGAAATCCACCTTGCAGGAACTGGCCGACCACTATGGCGTTTCCGCCGAGCGCATCCGCCAGCTGGAAGTCAACGCCATGAACAAGATGCGGGCCAGCATCAACGCCTGAGCCTGTTCATAATGACCACGAAAAAGCCTCCCTGGTGGGAGGCTTTTTTATGGCTACTATCCGTCTGCCTGGCAACATGGTCAGAGCAGGCAGATCAACGCCTATTCATCTACTGCCCATTATTCCGGCGATGACTTTGGCGATGCGTTTGCCGGCGCCGTCAGATTCTGTGTGAGAAATTCAGCAACGGCGCTGTGGTAAGCCACTCGGTTCTCGAGCTTGCGAATCTGGTGGCCCTCGTCGGGAAAACGCAGATATCTGACCTCAACGCCGTGGCTGCGAACCTCCCTGACCATGCGGTCGGATTCGGTGACCGGATCCCGCGGGTCATTCGCGCCGTGGGAAAAGAGCATGGGTACATCAATGTTCTTGGCCTGATGGATGGGTGAGTTCTCGGCGTAAAATGCCTGCCATCGTTCCTCGCGGATATCTCCATATTCGATGCGATCGGATGCCTGCAATGCAGGGGATGCCTCCTGCAACGCGCGAACCCAATCTGAGACACCTACGGCGGAAACACCGGCTTTGAAGACGCCCGGATACGCGCCCAGGACTGCGTTCACCATGTAACCGCCATACGAAGCGCCCATGACCGCCGCTCGCTCGGTATCAATCAGCCATTCATCGGATAAAAAGCCCACGGTATCGACCAGGTCTCTGACCGAATCAAGCCGTTTTTCCTGGTTATCCAGCCGGGCGTAGGTCTTACCGTAGCCGGTAGACCCCCGAACATTGACGGAGAACACCGCGATACCCTGGCTGACCAGGTGTTGTTCTGCGCGACGAAAACGGGGCCGGCTCTGGCTGGTTGGACCGCCGTGAACCTGCACGACCAATGGTCGTTTTCCGGGGTGCTTCTCGGGGTCTGGCTGGTAAAGCATTCCATGCAGCGTGACGCCGTCCCGCGCTTGATAAGTCAAAGGCCTGGGGGTCGAGAACTGCCGGGTATCCAGTCCTGCGAGGTTGGCGTGAACCGGCTGGCTCGTTGCTCCTGAAGCAAGATTCCAGGCATAGACGTCGCCGGGGGTGGTAACGCCGTCAATCAAAATACTGAGCACTGGCGCATGAGTGGCAAAAGCGATGTCGTAGACGCCCCCCGGTAGTGTGGGTGGGGCGAGCTGCTTGCCGGATGCGAGATCGGTTACATGCAACCTGGAGTAGCCATTCTCATTGGTCAGCCAGCTCAGAAACCGACCATCCCGGGCCAACCTGGGGCTCTCAACGTCATACCCGGGTGTTTCCACCAGGGTGAACGCGCGCTCAGCCAGCGAATAGTAGGCCAGCGCCATGAACTCCCGGTCGATGTTCGTGGCGCAATAGAATCCACTGCCATCCGGAAGCCATTGAAAGTCCGTGAATGCGGCGGAAACCTCGGGCTGGAACAGCGGCGTCATTCGGCCATCCTCGAGGTCCAGTAAGTGAACATCGTTAGCGTCCTCGCCGCGTGTTTCAGAGACCAGAACCAACGAGCCCCCGGGTTGCCACGCCAGCGGGAAAAAACCGAATTCACCCCGAAAGATCATGCGTGTTTCACCGCTTGTAACGTCGGCAAGGTAAATGTCGAAATCGCGCCCGTTGCGTTCCGTTGAGGAATAAAGGATGCGTTGGCCGTCCGGGGAGAACATGCCAAACTGGCGAAACGCATCGCTCGGGGGCAGAACTTCCCGCTCAGTCCGGCCGTCATTGGAGAGCAGGTAGTAGCCCTCACGCTCGTCCCCTTCCGTGTCCCGGCCCACCAGCAGATGTTCGCCCATGGGTGACCACTCGAAAAACGTCATGCCGGAACCGAAGGTCAGCTGGCGCGGCCATCCACCTTCGGTGGGGGTGACCCAAAGCTGTGGTTCGCCGGTGACGGACCAGCGAAAGGCCAGCTGCTTGCCGTCAGGTGAGGGCGCGGCGGATGTGGCGCCCTGGGCGAGGAGAAAACGGGTGATGTCAGTGGGCTCCGCGCCTGCCAGGCCCACATTGAGCGAACCTGGAAGTGGTATGTCGCCGGGATCTTCCCAATCGCTTGCATTCGCACCAATGACCACCGACACCATGAGTACCATCAGCATGTTTTGAGCATTCCGGTGTCTCATGTTCATTCAGCAGTGCGCCAGGTCTTCTTCCGGTGATGTTCTCAGTCGGACTCCGCCTCTTCGAGCCACGCCTCCATGGGCGGGCAACTGCATACCAGGTGACGGTCGCCAAAGACATTATCGACGCGCGTGACCGCTGGCCAGAACTTACCACGCCACAAACCTGAATCGGGAAAGGCCGCCTGCTCGGCGGAGTAGGGGTGGTCCCACTGACCCACCAGGTCTCGCGCGTTATGCGGCGCGTTGCAAAGCGGGTTGTCCCCGGCCGGCCAATCACCCGATTCCACTGCATCGATTTCCTTGCGGATGGACAGCATGGCATCGCAGAATCGGTCCAGCTCCTCCAGGGACTCGCTCTCTGTGGGCTCGATCATGAGCGTGCCCGGGACCGGAAACGACATGGTTGGAGAATGAAACCCGTAATCGATCAGGCGTTTGGCCACATCTTCTTCGCTCACGCCGCTGGATTGTTTGAAGGGTCTCAGGTCGATGATGCACTCATGCGCCACATGCCCATTGCGGCCGGTGTAGAGCACGGGAAAGGCATCGGCCAGCCGAGTGGCAATGTAGTTGGCATTGAGAATAGCCACCTGCGTGGCCTTGAGCATGCCATTCGGGCCCATCATCCGGATGTATGTCCAGGAAATGGGCAAAATGCCCGCACTGCCCCAGGGGGCGGCGGACAGCGCGCCGTTGCCGGCATGCTGACCACCCATATCCACGAGCTTGTGTCCCGGCAGGTAAGGCGCCAGGTGTTCCCTGACACACAATGGTCCGACGCCCGGTCCGCCACCGCCGTGGGGAATGCAGAAGGTCTTGTGGAGGTTCAGGTGGGAGACATCCGCGCCAAAGTTGCCAGGCCCCGCGCAGCCGACCAGGGCATTGAGGTTGGCGCCGTCGAGATACACCTGACCACCATGCTTGTGAATGATTTCGCAGATATCCCGCACCTGTTCTTCGAACACGCCGTGGGTCGAGGGGTAGGTGATCATCAGTGCCGAGAGCGTTTCCGAAAACTGCTCGGCCTTGGCCTCCAGGTCTGCCAGGTCCACGTTGCCTTGTTCGTCGCAGGCCACCACCTTGATCTTCATGCCGGCCATGGCGGCACTGGCGGGGTTGGTGCCGTGCGCGGAAGAAGGGATCAGGCAGATGTCCCGTTGGTCATCACCGCGCGCGTGGTGATACTCCTTGATCGCCAGCAGACCGCCGTACTCGCCCTGTGAACCCGCGTTTGGCTGCAGGGAAACGGCGTCATATCCGGTGCAAGCACAGAGCATGTCCTCGAGTTCTTTGATCAGTTGATGATAGCCGCCAGCCTGCTCTGCCGGAGCGAACGGGTGAATATCTCCAAATTGGGGCCAGGTGACCGGAATCATTTCGGTGGTGGCATTCAGCTTCATCGTGCAGGAGCCCAGAGAGATCATCGCGTGCGCCAGTGACAGATCCTTGTTCTCCAGCCGCTTGAGGTAGCGCAGCATTTCCGTTTCCGAATGAAAGCTGTTGAACACCTCGTGTTCCATGAATGCTGAGTCCCGCCGCAAGGCCTGTGGGATATCGCTGTGTGTTTCGCCCAGTTCGCGATCCAGTTGCTCAAGGTTCGGCAGTTCGGCGCCATCGGCGGCGGCAGACCAGATGGAACGGATATGCGCCCGGGTGGTTTTTTCGTTGACGCTCAGGCGCACGTGGTCATCATCCTGGCGGAACAGGTTGATGCCGAAATCTGCGGCCCTTTCAACGATGCCTGCTGCCCGACCGGGACAGAGGATGGTCAGCGTATCGAAATATCCCGCGTTGTGTGTTGCGGCGCCCAGTTGATTCAGCCCCGCGTTGAGAATGGCGGTCAGTCGATGTACGCGCCTGGCGATTTTGCTAATGCCGGCGGGGCCGTGATACACGCCGTACATGCCGGCCATAACCGCCAGCAGCGCCTGGGCAGTGCAGATATTGCTCGTTGCTTTATCACGGCGAATATGCTGCTCGCGCGTTTGCAGGGCCATCCTGAGCGCCGGAAAACCATGCCGGTCGCGGCTGACGCCAATGACCCGGCCTGGCAGGCTGCGTTTGAATTCATCCCGGGTGGCGTAGAAAGCGGCATGGGGCCCCCCATACCCCATCGGTACGCCAAACCTTTGCGCCGAACCCAGCACGATGTCCGCCCCCATCTCACCAGGTGGCTTCAACAGTGCCAGGCTGAGCAGGTCGGCGGCAACGGCTACCCTGGTTCCGGCCTCATGCGCCTTGGCGACAAAGTGCTCCCAGTCCCGGACAGTCCCGGAACTTCCCGGGTACTGGATAAGCGCTCCGAAATACTCGCCATCCTCCAGGCCCGATTCGGGATCAGCGATCACGATTTCAAAACCAAAATGCCGCGCGCGGGTTTCGACCACGTCAATGGTCTGAGGCAGGCAATCCACATCGACCAGAAAGCGTTTGCTTTTCGACTTGCGATTGACTCGGTGGAGCTGCGCCATGGCCTCCGCCGCCGCGGTGGCCTCATCCAGCAGCGAGGCATTGGCCAGGTCCATGCCGGTCAGGTCAGAGACCATTTGCTGAAAATTGAGCATGGCTTCCAGCCGGCCCTGTGAAATTTCCGCCTGGTAGGGCGTGTACGCCGTATACCATCCCGGATTTTCCAAAATATTCCGCAGGATGACGGTGGGCGTGATGGTTTCGTGGTAACCCGTACCGATCATGCTGTGCATGACTTTGTTCTTGTCGGCAATCTGCTTGAGTTCCTGCAGCACTTCGCGTTCGCCCGCGGCGGGTCTCAGATCCAGCGGCGTTTTGTCGAGGATGGCCTCCGGCAATGTTTCCTCCGTCAGCGCTTCCAGCGAGGTTGCGCCGACGACCTCGAGCATATGTGCAATGTCCTTGTCGTCCGGGCCGATATGACGGCGAATGAATTCACCGTCCGTTTCCAGCCGGGCCAGAGGGGAACAGGTATCGGGATTTCTTTGATCTGTCATGCTCGTTTGTTGCTATGCGTGTACGGGCGAAACTCCGGCACCGGTCACCAGGGTGAAATAATGGTCCGCCAGCAGGAAAACGAACAGCATCATCAGGTAGGTAACGGAGTAACCGAAAGCGCGCATGGGTAATTGATGGTCCTTGCTGCGTAACATGCGCAAGGCATACCAGAGAAAGCCGAGATTGAGGACGCTTGCGCCTGCCAGATAAAGCAGGCCGCTCATGCCGGTGAGATAGGGCAGCGTCGTCACGATAATCAGCAAAATCGTATAGAAAAGAATTTGCAGCCGGGTGAAGGGAATGCCATGAGTGACCGGCAGCATGGGGATATCAACCGCCTCGTAGTCAGCGCGGCGATAAATGGCCAGCGCCCAGAAATGGGGCGGTGTCCATACGAAGATGATCAGAAACAGCAGCAGGGCATGCGGATCGGCTGAACCGGTCACGGCGGTCCAGCCGAGCAATGGCGGCGCGGCGCCGGCGGCGCCGCCGATCACGATGTTTTGCGGCGTGGCCCGCTTTAGCCAGACCGTGTAAAGAATGGCGTACCCGATCAGGGACAGAAAGGTCAGGGCCGCAGTCAGCACGTTGACCCAGGTCACCAGGATAAACATCGACAGCGTGGCCAGCACCAGGGCGAATACCAGGACTTTGTTGACGGACAGTTGCCCGGTGGGCAGTGGCCGGTCACGGGTGCGCGCCATCACCGCATCGATTCTTTGGTCGAGCAGGTGGTTGATGGCGGCCGCGGAAGAGGCTGCGAGCCCTATACCCAGGGTGCCCGCGATCAGGGCACTCAACGGCGGCCAGCCCGGCACTGCGAGGAACATGCCGACCACCGCGGTAAATATGATCAGCCAGACCACCCTGGGCTTGCACAGCTCCAGGTACTTGCGCCAGGCCATGGCTGGGCTGTCGTCCATCAGCGTTGAGACGAGGTTCGGTAAAGCAGTGTGACCATAACAGCCAGCAGCAGTGCTGCCGTTCCGTTATGAGCGACCGCGTTAGGCAGCGGCAAGCGCAATACGATATTGAGCAGGCCCAGGATGAACTGCAGACTGACAAGGGCGGCCAGCGCCACGCCCAGTCGTTGCAGCGTAGCCACGCGGATCAGCCGCCAGGACACGATCAGCAGAAACACCAGCGTAATGACAGCACCTATGCGATGGGTCAGGTGAATGGCCGTTCGCGAGGCCAAATCCAGAATTCCACCCTCGTAGTCGACGCCGACTTCACGCCACAGCACAAAGCCCTCTTTGAAATTGGTCTCTGGCGCCCATTGACCCATGCAGGTGGGCAGATCGGGACACACCAGCGCGGCATAGTTGGCGCTGGTCCAGCCGCCCAGCGCGATCTGGATGAACAACACGGCCATCCCGGCCACGACCCAATTCCGCATGCGCTTAACCGGCCGGCCGGGAGAATATAGGGGGTTGGACTTGCTGGCATGCCATAGCCAGACAATCAGGCCCAATGTCGTCATACCACCGAGCAGGTGCAGCATGACAATGATCGGTTTGAGCTTCAGTGTCACGGTCCACATGCCCAGGGCCGCCTGGAACAGGATCAGGACCAGGAGAAACGTGGCCTTGCCGCGAAGCCATGGCGCACCACCTTCTTTGCGCCAGGCGATCCAGTTCATCACCAGGACCAGCAGCACGAGTGCCCCGGCGATATAGCGATGCACCATCTCTTTCCAGGCCTTTTCGACTTCTACCGGGCGCTCGGGGAAGGCCTGGTTGGCGGTCTCTATCTCCGGGGTTTCCGCCGGCCAGGTCAACTGTCCGTAACATCCTGGCCAATCCGGACAACCGAGTCCGGCATCGGACAGCCGGACCCATGCACCCAGCACGATAACGATCAACGCGAGGATCATTCCTATGCCGGCAATTCGGTGAAAAGTATGGTGCATGGCTATCCGTCCTGTGCGGACCACTTGAGCAGACGCTTCAGGTCTTTGTTCAAATCGCGGGGATCGAAACCCGCCGCATAACGCATCATTATATTTCCGGATGGATCGACCAGAAAGGCTTGACCGTCAATTCGTTCTCCATCGGGCGTGCGGTCACCGATCTGGGCCAGCTGGCCGGCGACCGAACCGCCCTCATCCATCGCGGGGGAGAACGCGGGATATATCTCCAGCAATGTGTCCACAGCGGTAGATGCCTCGCTCTCGGCAAGCAGTGGAACGATGGTCAGCATATTCTGTCGTCTGCCCGTCGCCCGGTGAATTTGCCTCAGGCTCTCCACGTTGGCCATGCAAGGGCTCAAACAGGGCGAGGTTAGGGGATACACGACCGCCCATTTTCCAAGCGGCGGCGCGATGCCGTCGCCAAACGCGAGCGCGCTGTAGTCCAGCTGTTGCGTCGGCTCCACCAGGAGCCCGCGATTGACCGTCTCATTTGGCTGGTAGGGCCACCACGAGGTATGCATGAGGGTGGCAGTGACAACCGGTGTTGCAAACAGGAAAAATATCAGCAGCAACACCAGGCGATTCCGATTTTGATTCATGGTGTAGATCCTCTCCTGAACCCCAGGAAAATCCAGATGACGAGCGCCGCTATGACGAAAGTGAACCATTGCAGAGCCCGGGCCTGATGTTTGGCGGCGCCGGTGTTCACCGGTTTCCAGTTTCGACCTTCGAAGCCATCGGAGTGGGCCTCATCCAGCAGCAAGGTCAGTGGGTAGAGCGTTGTGCCCAGCGCGAATGCGATGTCGTCCATGTCCGGATAAGTGAGCAGCTGCGGCCAATGGTCTTGTCCCACCTTGTCCGGCGCTCCAATGCGTCTGCCCGGTTGATAGAGTTCGTCCAGCTTGCCACCGATGACCTGGCTGTTTGACCGGGTGGGCACGGTGGGCAGCACCTGGCGATCCGGGGCCAGAGGCAGCCAGCCGCGGTTGACCAGTACCCACCGGCCGTCGTCCAGCTCGAAGGGTGTCAGCACATGGACGCCCGGTCTGCCTCGCAGCAGCTGATTGTCGATGAGCAGGTGACGCTCTGGGTCGAACCTGCCCTTGAGGCTGACATGCGCGAAGCGGGGTGCTTTGCCTGCTTCAGGCAGCACCTGGAAACTGGGCGCCTGTTCAAATTGGAGTTGGATCTCGGCCTTCTGCTCGGCGCGGTCGAGTTGCCAGCGGCCAAGCGCCAGAAACACCAGGATCAGGCACGTGAACAACAGGCTGGACGACCAGGATGGCCGAAATCGTCGCCCTGTTCGCTCAGCGCACACGTCGGCCTTCCGCCTTGGTTATACTTCCACTCTCACTGGGAATTCGGACCGCGTTCATGTTTGTCAAAGTTCTGATTGTGCTGATGCTGCTGGCCATCGTGTATACGCTGGTATCTTCGTTCTGGTTCCTGGTGAAAGACAAAGGCGAAGGAACACGGACCGTGCGCCGCCTGAGTTGGCGCATCGGGCTGTCTTTGCTGCTGTTCGCTTTCCTGTATGTGGCGTTTCTGGCTGGTTGGGTCCAGCCTGGAAGCGGTAATCCCATACGTGTGCCAGCCGAAACGAGTGCTCCGGGGCCGTCAGATTGAGTCACCGGCGCAACGCCGGTGCGGGTCAGAGCACGTAAACGAAAATGAACAATCCCAGCCAGACCACGTCCACAAAATGCCAGTACCAGGCGACGGCTTCGAAGCCGAAATGGTGCTCGGGTTTGAAGTGCCCTTTCATGCAACGGAACATGATGACGAGCAGCATGATGGCGCCCAATGTCACGTGCATGCCGTGAAATCCGGTCAGCATGAAAAACGTTGAGCCATAAATGCCTGAACCCAGCGTGAGCCCCAAGTCACGATACGCGTGAATGTACTCATAGGCCTGGTAGTACAGGAACACCGCGCCAAGCGCGACGGTTGCAGCCAGCCAAAGCACCAGGGCCCGGCGGTTGACGGCTTTCAGGGCATGGTGGGCCAAAGTGATGGTGACGCCCGAGGACAACAGAATCAGCGTGTTGAGAAACGGAATGCCGAACGCGGGAATGGTGTTGAAGTCGCCGCCGACCTCAGCCGGACCGTTGGTCGGCCAGGTGGCCGAGTAGCCCTGCCACAGGAATTCATTGGTTGAGGCGCCGCTGCCTTCTCCGCCCAGCCAGGGCACCGCCAGGGCGCGGGCATAGAAGAGCGCGCCGAAGAAGCAGGCAAAGAACATGATTTCGGAAAAGATGAACCAGGCCATGCCCAGGCGAAATGAAGCGTCGACCTGCGCGTTGTAGACACCGCCCTCGCTTTCCCGGATCACTTCCCCGAACCATCCAAACAGCATGTAAACCAGGATCAGTATGCCGGCCAAAAACGTCCACGGCGCGGTGGTCGAGCCATTCATCCACAATGCGGCGCTCACCAGCATCATGCACATGCCGATGGAGCCTATGATGGGCCACTTTGTGCCGTGCGGGACGTAATAGCTGGGGTCAGCGTTCAGCGACATGATTCAAGCCTCGATGATAGTTGTTCTGTTACCGGCCAGCGCTTGCCACCGAAGGCGCGTTCTGGTCCAGGAAAAAGGTGTAAGACAGCGTGACTTCCTCGATATCTTCGGGCAGGTCGGGGTCAACGTAAAAGCGCACGGGCATGTCTTTTTGTTCTCCGGCGTCCAGCCCCTGGCTGGTGAAGCAGAAGCACTCGACTTTCACAAAGTACAAGCCAGCCTCGGGCGGGCTCACATTATACACCGCGCGTCCGTAAACGAACCCATCCTGGAGGTTTTCAACCTGGTAGCTGGCCTCGCTTGGCATACCGACCTGAACATCCATTGACCCGAGCACGGGCTCGAAGCGCCAGGGCAGCTCGGAATTGGTGGTCGCGTCGAAACGAATGCGCACCGTACGGTCGCTGTCCGTGGTCATGGCCGGTACCGTCTCCTCAACCCGAACGCCGGCCTGACCGATACCCGTTATCTCGCAGAAGCGGTCGTACAGCGGCGGCATGCCGAATACGCCAAAGGCGAACATGGCCACCGCGACCAGGAGCAGTTTCCCGAGCAGGCGCTGATGCGCTCTTTCCTGTGACATTTCAGGCCTTCCCCAGAACGCCGCTCAGCACGAACGTGGTGAATATGGCCACGACAACCACCGCCAGGAGCCAGGCGGTTTTTCGGGCGGCGGCCCGCCGTTGCTGTATGTTGGCGTCCTGCGGCATCTCAAGCTCAGTGCGATTCCCGGTTACCGTGTTCCCAGGTGGCGTGATCCAGCACCGGTGGGGTGTCGAACGTGTGGTGCGGCGCCGGAGACGGTACGGTCCATTCCAGACCGCGCGCGCCTTCCCAGACCTGGTCCGTGGCCTTGGCCTTGCTGCCGCGCACACAGTGAATGATCACGCCCACGAAGATCAGTTGGGTCACGCCGAAGGCGAAACCGCCGATGGACGACCACATGTTGAAGTCAGCGAACTGCGGCGAGTAATCGGGAATCCGGCGCGGCATGCCGGCCAGCCCCAGGTAGTGCTGCGGGAAAAACAGGACGTTGACAAAGATGGTCGACAGCCAGAAGTGAATCTTGCCCCATTTTTCCGAATACATGTTGCCGGTCCACTTCGGCAGCCAGTAGTAGGCGCCGGCCATCAGTGCGAACACGGCCCCCGGAACCAGTACGTAATGGAAATGCGCCACCACGAAGTAGGTGTCGTGATACTGCAGGTCGGCAGCGGCGATGGCCAGCATCAGGCCCGAGAGGCCGCCGATGGTGAACAGCACGACGAATCCGATCGCGAACAGCATCGGTGTCTCGAAGGTCATGGCGCCTTTCCACATGGTGCTCACCCAGTTGAACACCTTTACGCCGGTGGGCACTGCGATCAGCATGGTGGCATACATGAAGAACAGCTCACCCTGCAGCGGCATACCGACGGTGAACATGTGGTGTGCCCAGACGATAAAGGACAGGAAGGCGATGCTGGCGGTGGCGTAGACCATCGCGTTGTAGCCAAACAGGGGCTTACGTGAAAACGTTGGAATGATCTGAGATACCACGCCGAAGGCCGGCAGGATCATGATGTAGACCTCGGGGTGCCCGAAGAACCAGAAAATATGTTGGAACATGACGGGATCACCGCCACCGGCCGCGTTGAAGAAACTGGTGGCGAAGAAGTGATCGGTCAGCAGCATGGTGACCGCACCGGCGAGCACCGGCATGACGGCGATCAGCAGGTAGGCCGTGATCAGCCAGGTCCAAACGAACAGCGGCATCCGCATCAGGGTCATGTCGGGCGCACGCATGTTCATGATCGTGGCAATGATGTTGATCGAGCCCATGATGGAAGAAATACCCATCATGTGAACGGCGAACACCACGAAGGCGAAGCTGTCACCGGTCTGCAGGCTGAGGGGCGGGTAGAGCGTCCAACCGGCTGCCGGGCCGCCCGAATCCATGAACAGGGTGGACAGCAACATGGTAAAAGCGAAAGGCAGTATCCAGAAGCTCCAGTTATTCATGCGCGGCAGCGCCATGTCGGGCGCTCCGACCATCATGGGAATCATCCAGTTGGCAAAGCCCACCCAGGCAGGCATCACCGCGCCAAATACCATGATGAGCGCGTGCATGGTTGTCATCTGGTTGAAAAAGTCGGGCTCTACCAGCTGCAGCCCCGGCATGAACAACTCGGCACGGATGACCATGGCCATCGCGCCGCCGATGAAGAACATGATCAGCGAGAAAATCAGGTACAGCGTCCCGATGTCCTTGTGGTTGGTCGTGAACAACCAGCGCGCCAGGCCCGTTGGGGCGTGTCCGTGATCGTGGTGATCGTGTGAATGCGTGTCAGGATTGCCTGCGATGCTGCTCATGATGCTTATCCCTTGGTGGCGTCTGCGATGGTGGCGGGCTGGACAAGGTCGCCGGTTTCATTTCCGAATGCGTTGCGCGTGTAAGTGACTGCGGCTGCGATATCCGAGGGTGTCAGGGTGTCCTCGAAGGCCTGCATGGCCGTTCCCTCACGCCCCTTGAGCACCACTTCCAGATGCTCTTTGAGACTGCCGGTGGCTATCGCGCTGCCAGCCAGAGCCGGGAAAGCCGGGGGTAAGCCCTGGCCGTCAGCCTGATGGCAGGTGGCGCACTGACTGGCGTAAACCTGCTCACCCTTCTCCATGAGCTCAGGCAGGGTCCACTCACGCTCAGACGCGGCGGCGGCCACAATCGCCTCGCCCCGCTGCTCGCTGACCCACTGTCGGTACTCGTCTTCCGGCAGGGCGACAACCACCACGGGCATGAAACCATGGTCTTTGCCGCAAAGTTCAGCGCACTGACCACGGTAGGTGCCGGGTTGTTCGATGATGGTCCATGACTCATTGATATAGCCCGGGATGGCATCTCGCTTCCATCCAAAGTCAGGTACCCACCATGCATGCAGAACGTCGTCAGCGGTGATCAGGAATTTAACCTTCTTGCCCACGGGCAACACCAGGGGTTTGTCCACATCCAGGAGGTAGTTGTCAACGGACGTGGGATCGATGCCGGAGTTCAGCTGGCGGGCCGCGTTTGACTCCGCTTTGAGGCTGCTGACGAATTCAATGTCCTCGTCGATGTACTCGTACTTCCATTTCCATTGGTAGCCGGTGATTTTTACCGTCATGTCAGCCCCGCTGGGGTCTTCCATGACGACCAGGGCTTTGGTTGCCGGAACGGCCATGGCCACCAGGATCAGCACGGGTATCACGGTCCAGGCAATCTCTGCCTTGGTGCTGTGGCTGAAGGTCGCCGGTTCCTGTCCTCTCGATTTGCGGTGCAGAATGATCGAGGTGAACATCGCCGTGAAAACCAGGATGCCAATAACCACGCAAATCCAGAGGATGATCATATGCAGTTCATAGTGCGTGACGCTTTGGGGCGTCACGCCGACGGGCATGTTGATCTCGTTACCGGTAAGCGCCGGAGCTGCCAGCAGCAGCCAGAAAGCCGCACACATAGCCGCAAGAACGGCGATGGCGACAATAAATGAGTTTTCTTTGTTCATCCGAAGTACAAAGCCTCAAAACGATGATGTGTCAAACGCGTGCAGTGTGTAGTCCCTGCTGTGTCCTGAGCGGCCCAAATGGTTCCAATCAGCGCGGGGCGCACTAATATGAAGCCCACGAAAACGCAGTGGGTTGTCATCGGTGCACCGCCTGACCGTGCGGGTGATCGCCAGCCGCGTATTCTATCTTTCTATGACTGGGAGCGGCAAGGATTGAACCACCTTATTATTGCATCTGGGGACGCCAGGGTTGGTGCGACAGCCGCGGGCGCTTAAAATTGCGACGAAACGTCCAGCTATTGCGGTTTGCCGAGCATCACGGAACGTTGTCATTTACACTCGCCTGATCCATGCCTGCGCCGAGTTCGGGCCAAGTGGAATGTTAGGAGTTTTATGCCTTGAGCCATACAGATTCTAACGCGTTTATTTGGCCTGATTCGCCAGCGCAGTGCTCGTATCGCCAGCGGATCAGTCAGCTTTACCACGCCGACGAGTCCGAGGTCGTGGCCCGGCTGCTGGCCGAAGCGGAACTCGGTTCCGATGCGGCTGAGCGGGTGGCGCAAGGGGCCGCGAGCCTCGTTCGCCGTGTTCGCAAGAGAAAAGACGAGCAGGGCGCCCTTGAAGCCTTTATGCAGGAGTACGACCTGTCCTCGGAAGAGGGCGTAGTGCTCATGTGCCTGGCCGAGGCCCTGTTGCGCATACCCGATGCCGACACCGCCGAGGCCCTGATTGCCGACAAGCTATCCAGCGCGGATTGGGAATCACACCTGGGCAAAAGCAATTCCGTGTTTGTCAATGCCTCGACCTGGGGCCTGATGCTGACCGGCAAGCTGGTGCGCCTGGGGGAAGGCTCCAGCAGGAGCATCGGCAAGACTCTGGGCAGGATGGTCAATCGCAGCGGCGAGCCCGTCATCAGGCAGGCCATCCGTCAGGCAATGCGCATCATGGGCTTCCAATATGTCATGGGCCGCGATATCGGCGAGGCGCTGGACCGGGCGGACAAGAGGGGAAACCGCATCTACCGACACTCTTACGACATGTTGGGTGAGGCGGCCCTGACCCAGGCCGACGCGGATCGTTATTTCAAATCCTATCAGTCCGGCATCCGAGCCATCGGCGCGCGCAGGGGTGATGACGATATTTTTTCCGCGCCCAGTATTTCCGTGAAACTCTCGGCCCTGCACCCGCGTTATGAATTTGGCCAGCGCGAGCGCGCCCTGCAAGAGCTGGTGCCCCGACTCAAAGAACTGGCGCTGCTGGCCAGGCAGCAGGACGTGGCGTTGACCGTGGACGCGGAGGAAGCAGACCGGCTGATGCTCTCGCTGGATGTGTTTGCCGCCGTGTTGAGGGATAAGAGCCTGGATGGCTGGGACGGGCTCGGCCTGGCGATCCAGACTTATCTCAAGATGTGTGAGGGAGTGATTGATTTCCTGACGGACCTCGCGCGGGAGACAGGCCATCGCCTGCCGGTGCGATTGGTCAAGGGCGCCTACTGGGATGCGGAAATCAAGCACGCGCAGGTCGAGGGGTTCGGCGGCTATCCGGTGTTTACCCGCAAGGCCAACACGGATGTGTCCTATATCGCCTGTGCCCGGCGGGTGCTGGCACGGCGTCGAGAATTTTATCCCCAGTTCGCCACGCACAATGCCCACACGATCGCTATCATCACGGAATTGGCAGGTGACCGGCTAGATTACGAGTTTCAGCGCTTACACGGCATGGGAGAGGACCTCTATGGCGAGGTGATGAGTAACCCGGGCTTCAACCATGCCTGCCGCGTTTACGCACCGGTGGGCAGCCATGAAGATTTACTGCCCTACCTGGTGCGGCGCTTGTTGGAGAACGGTTCCAACACCTCGTTCGTCAACCGTATCGTCGATGAAAAGCTGCCCGTGGAGGCCGTGGCCGAGGACCCCATTGAGCGGGTCAGGACTTCCCAGCCGGCGGCGCACCCGTCCATTCCATTGCCCGTGGCGCTGTACGGCGAACGCAGGCGCAATTCAATGGGCGTCAATCTGGCGGGTGAAGATGAATGGCCGAGGCTTGCACGGCGAATGGGGCCATGGGCGGAGGCGAGCTGGCAGGCCGGGCCTTTGCTGGCCGAGGCCGCGAAAGACATACCGGCCGGTGATTTGCATGATGTTGGCAACCCGTCAGTGCGCGGCGGCACCGTCGGGCAGGTGCGATTCGTCTCCGCTGAGCAGGTCAAAGCGGCGCTGTCGGCGGCGTATGATTTTCATCCGGAATGGGATGCGACACCCGCTACCGAAAGGGCTGCCATGCTGGAGCGGGCAGCGGACCTGTTCGAAGAGAACCTGCCCGAGTTTCTGGCGCTGTTGGGTCGTGAAGCCGGCCGCACGCTCGATGATGGTGTGGCGGAGGTGCGTGAAGCGGCGGATTTCCTGAGGTATTACGCCCTGCAGGCGCGCGAACAGTTTGCCCAACCTCAAAGACTGCCCGGGCCTACCGGAGAGCGCAATCAAGTGTCATTGCATGGCCGCGGCGTCTTTGCCTGCATCAGTCCCTGGAATTTCCCGCTGGCAATTTTCACGGGTCAGGTCAGCGCGGCCCTGGTGTCCGGCAACACGGTTCTGGCCAAGCCGGCCGATCCGACACCACTGGTGGCTTATCGTGCCGTCGAGTTGTTGCATGAAGCCGGCATACCGGGCGCCGCACTGCAATTTCTGCCCGGGCCGGGACGCGAGATCGGGGCGATACTGAATTCAGACCCCAGGCTGGCAGGTGTCGCGTTGACCGGGTCCACCGCGACCGCGAGAGTGATTAACCGCACGCTGGCTGAGCGCGATGCGCCTCTGGCCTGCCTGGTGGCGGAGACCGGTGGTCAGAACGCGATGCTGGTAGACAGTTCTGCATTACCTGAGCAGGTCGTCAAGGACGTCATTACCAGCGCTTTTCACAGCGCGGGACAACGCTGTTCCGCACTGCGTGTGCTCTACCTGCAGTCCGATATCGCGGACAAGGTGCTTGAAATGCTTGCCGGCGCCATGCGTGAGATGGTTCTGGGGGATCCACGCTGGCTGTCGACGGACGTAGGCCCTGTCATCAGTGAGCATGCCCGGCAGGAGTTGCTTCAGCATACACAGCGCATGGACCGGGACGCCCGCCTGATCGCCCGGGCACCGCTGGATGACACGCTGACGGGATACTTTTTTGCCCCGGTGGCGTATGAGATCGATTCGATCACTCAACTCGAGGACGAGGTTTTCGGCCCGGTGTTGCACGTGGTGCGCTACAACTCGGGGGATTTGGACAAAGTCATTGCCGACATCAACGGGACCGGATTTGGCCTGACGCTGGGCGTGCACAGTCGCATCGACCGGGTGCAGCGCCACGTGGCATCCCAGGCGCGTGTCGGGAACTGTTATGTGAACCGATCCATGATTGGCGCGGTCGTAGGAGTGCAACCCTTTGGTGGCGAAGGTTTGTCCGGCACTGGCCCAAAGGCTGGCGGGCCGCACTACCTGTTGAGATTCGCGACCGAACGGACCCTGACCATCAATACCGCGGCCGTTGGCGGAAATGCCGGCTTGCTGGCCATGGAAGACTAGGGGTTCCCTGAATGTATTTGCACTATTTTGGGCTGGATGAACCGCCGTTTGCGATCACGCCGGACCCGGCATTTGTCTACCTCAGCGACCGTCATCGCGACGCACTCGCGCACCTGTTGTTCGGCGTCGGCCAGGGGGGCAGTGGAGGCTTTGTTCAGCTGACAGGCGAAGTGGGCACCGGAAAAACCACGCTTTGCCGCTGCTTGCTGGAGCAGGTTCCTGAAAACACTCACATTGCGCTGATACTGAACCCGTTGGTTACGCCCATGGAGTTGTTGACGGCCATCTGTGAGGAACTCCAGATACCGGCCGCGGACGTCAACGGTAGCGCCAAGGGACTGGTCGACAGGCTGACCCGATACCTGTTGGACGCGCACCAGAACGGGGAGCGCGTCGTGGTGGTGATTGATGAAGCCCAGAACTTGGCGCCGGAGGCCCTGGAGCAGGTTCGTTTGCTCACCAACCTGGAAACCAGCAAAGAAAAGCTCCTCCAGATCGTCCTGTTGGGTCAGCCGGAATTGCGCGAGATGCTGCAGAGAAGAAGTCTGCGGCAACTGGCGCAACGAATCACTGCCCGCTATCACCTGACACCACTGAACGCCAGGGATACGGCGGCATATGTTGGGCACCGGATGCAGGTTGCCGGCGCGGAAAGAAATCCATTTCAAAGATCCGCGATCAAGGCCTTGTTCCAACGCTCTCACGGAATCCCCAGGCTGATCAACATCATCGCGGATCGTTCCCTGGTGGCGGCCTACGCCAGTGAGCGCGCGTGGGTTAACGCGCGCCTGGTCCATGCCGCCGCTGATGAAGTGCAACTCGGTGAGCCCGAAGCCCGCCGCGCCGTCTGGCCCTGGGTGGGCGCGGCGGCCGCATTGGCGGCCCTTGCCGTCGCCGTGGGCATGACGTTGCCCCCGGCGGTTGTGGCGCCTGCTGAAGTTGCTCAGGAGCCTCCGGTCAGTCAGGCCGAAACGGCTGCCGCCGATGTGGCGCCCCCAATGGAGACGACCACGACGACGGCCATGGCGACGGCCCCGGAGCCCCGCCCAACCGGCCCGGTTTATGACCAGATGGATGAGTCATGGCTGGCCGAGCAAAGCCGGGATGCGTGGCGGGGCATTGCGCATGCGTGGGGCAATGACGGGGACGCGTGGGCGGTCGAGGCGGCCT